>JAABUP010000108.1_pt1 | contig 186941 bp, 309 predicted proteins | sample 5559201 | NCBI WGS metagenome assembly JAABUP01 (sample SAMN10711887, study PRJNA513373) | rock metagenome | isolation source: Antarctica rocks | place: Antarctica
TCGTTTCGTAGTACAATGAACAAGGTTGCACCCCGTTTCAGAGTACAATGCCGGAGATAAGCACTGGTTGCTTATTGTCGGCGATGTTCGTCGATGTTATCCGAGCTTCAATTCACGATCGTGACAGAAGAGGTTCCAGTGGAGAGAAGGGCAGTCCGCAGGTAAGTAGGACCGATGATCCAAGAATGCCACGATGTGATGGGCAATGCCGAACTACTCATGAGTCCTCCCCACTCATTCGTTGCGCTGATGACTAGCAAGTCGTGATGCCATCACATCCACTTACCCGAAAGCATCATGGCATATCTGCGATTCCGCCAATTCCGCCACTCCGCCACATCTGGTCGCATCCTCCGGTTCAACGGCAGTCCTCCGCTGACTTTGGGCCCCTCGTCAAAGATCCATCTCCGTCTCTTTGAGCTATCGCGCATACCTAGACGAGGTCGTGGGGTACGGGTAGAACGGGAGGCGGTACATAGGGGAGGAGAGAATTCCGCACGTTGCCAAAGGGGAACGCCTGCGATATTCTCCCCAGGCATCGCCGAGACGCGTCAAGCAGTCGTGAGGAATTCCGTAAACATGACACTTTCGCCGTGTAGACTAGGATAACTGTATAGCTGCAGATGATCCGCCATGCAGATCAAGTGCGTGGAATACTGCGAGACAGATGACGATTCATCCTGAACATAACAGCGAAGACGAAGTATGAAAGGCGTATCGCTCCTAACAAAGATGATACGATCGAGAACAACCCCACATGATCCTACACCACCAGCGCCTACCGATCTACACCCGCTTACTTGGACGAGGAGTACTTGGTCACCGCCTTGGTGCCCTCGGATATAGCGTGCTTCGACAGCTCACCCCTGAGACACTGTCAGAACTGGTCAACGCGATGAAAGGGAAAAGGCTCACGGGAGGATGAGGCGGACGGAGGTCTGGATCTCGCGCGAAGAGATGGTGGATCGGTGGTTGTATGACGCGAGCTTCGATGCCTCGGAAGCGATTCGCTCGAAGATGTCGGAGACGAAGGAGTTCAAGATAGCCATGGCCTTGTTGCTGAGAAGAGGTTAGAAAGCGTCAAGAACGAAAAGTCACAAGACTCACGAGATACCGGTGTCAGGGTGGACCTGCTTGAGGACCTTGTAGATGTACGAGGAGTAAGACTCGACCCTCTTCCTGTTGCGCTTCTTGCCGCCCTCAGCTTTGGCAGCGGCAGTCTTGGCGGCCTGGATGCATGTCAGCGAGGCCATCGAAGGACGTGGGCGAGTTGTGTACCTTGGCAGGGGCCTTGGACGCGCCAGCCGGGGCCTTGGAGGCCTGAGAGGCGGGAGCCTTGGAGGCGACGGGGGTAGCTTTGGGAGGCTGCGGAGGTGTCAGCGATGTGCCGGACAAAACAGTTGACGACGGTAATCACCATTATTATTGAGGTGTTGGTTGAAGAAGACACGAAAGTTTACTAGTTGTAGATTGGACTCGAGTGGACGAGAGAAAAAGAGAGAACGAGAACAGTGCCGGGTTATAAACGCGGGGTGTCGCGTTTGCGCCCACGTCACAAGATGTGAAATCTCGTGAACTCCCTAGAAACACATCACGTGACTCAGATCCGGAATTTGTTGAAAATCCGTCGTGACGCCAACTTTTGGACAACAGGGTGACGTGGAAGATTTCTCGTGACCCTTCTCGTCTCGGTTATAATACCGGACGTGTTCCTCCCCTTCAATTTTCTCTCCATCCATACAAATACCGATAATCAAATCTTTCGCTTGACGCACCTCAACCCTAAACCAACTCATTCCATCACAATGTCTACTGGTGGCAAGTCTGGCGGAAAGTCCGGTGCCGACGCCAAGTCGAGCTCGCGTTCGTCCAAGGCCGGTCTTCAATGTACGTGCTTTCTCATTGACAACCATTTTTTTCATTCTGACATGACTTTTAGTCCCCGTCGGCCGTATCCACCGTCTTCTGAAGCGCGGCAACTACGCCCAGCGAATCGGTTCCGGTGCTCCCGTCTACATGGCCGCCGTCCTCGAGTGTACGTCTACCTTTCACTCATTCTTTCACACCCATCTGACTTCTTTCAGACCTCGCTGCCGAGATCCTCGAGCTTGCCGGTAATGCCGCCCGTGATAACAAGAAGTCCCGTATCGTCCCCCGTCACCTCCAGCTCGCCGTTCGTAACGATGAGGAGCTCAACAAGCTCCTCGGATCCGTCGTCATCTCCCAGGGTGGTGTCCTCCCCAACATCCTTTCCGAGCTCCTCCCCGCTAAGGAAAGTCTCCCCTCTCATCTCTTCCTTTCATCCATGCTTATGAGGAACGCAGACCGCGAAGAAGGGCGCAAAGGCTTCCCAGGAGGTCTAGGAGGTTCTCTCAGTGTAGCTCCGTTTTCGTACTTCGTTTTCGCTAGTCTCCATTTGATATCATCCGATGCGATGCTACCTTCGTGCTGTATTCATGTCCTTCGTGCAATCGCCGTTGTACCTGCCCTCAACACCGGGTACTGTTGTTCACCAAGCCCATAAGCCGTGCCATCTGATCGCGTCTATGTGGCAGATTGCTGGATGTGGCAGCGCATCCCGTCCGTGTAAATGGCTGTGTCTTTTCTCGGTAGTAACTGCGGGTGGGACAGGTCTCGAATGCATCCGGTTCCTCCAGGTTGACTCTTCGCGCTGGACCCACAAACCGCAGGCAAGGGAGCGACTATTCCTTGGGGAGGGGAGCAGCGGGTAGAGTTCAATTGTCATAGACGGCAGGACTGTTTTGTCGCTTTAGGATATACGTCAAAGATCGGCCCGCCAGATCGGATGTCGATCACCACACGTTTAACCAGCATCTTGACAATCTGAGCAGATATCTTGCGCGTCCATATGGAAAACGGACTGAACCATGAGGATGCTCCGCGATGAATTGCTCCAGGTGGCACGATGTCAGGTCATCACTGCTCACCGTCCTTCGATCGTGTTAGACAGCGCCAAGTCGAGACGAATGGTGGGTTTTGCGGAGTGCCAGAGCTTTTCATGGCAAGGATGCATGCTCGATCGAATATCTATGTACAAACCTGTGATGGGCGTCGAAACCGTTCAAAGGAGGCTCAGTCTTCGCCAATGGTCTTGACGAGGTGTGTACTGTCTGGACCCTCACCACCGACACACCCGATCGGGTTCTTTCCACCCGAACTTGAAATGGTGATCCTCCTCGAGGCCTTCATGGTGCGAAACACCAAGGGCGAGCTCAGCGGCCGGCTAGAATGTCTTGGGATCAAACAAGCTCTCTCCATCGATGAGGGCCTACGCCTCCTCCCGAAGTCCTGCCAGAATCGCCTTGTCCTCGGCCAATATTGAGAGCATGTATTCACCCACTATGGCGCTGATATCACTCGATTGGGCACCGTCGATCAGGCTCGGGCGACGTTTTGCTGGTCCGCAACAATGCTACGCGCTGCCTTTTCGAACCTGTCACATGCCTCCTTCTGTTCCTCGCAGATCAATGTCCCTTGGCTTTGTCCCTCCGAGTCTGTGCATTGATCTGGGGTTGTATCGTTCACGCAGAGCTCGAAAGTCCTGTACGGCAAGGACCTGAGGGGACTCGAGCGAAGGTCCCTCATTCAAAATATCCTGGAGATTATCCTGGTAGGAAGAGCGATCCCTTGATGATGGAGTATTCTCGAATTGCCCCTGATACGAGGTAGGTGGTGAAGACGCTCAAGAGCCTTGTTTTCCGCACGGCGCGATGTCAATGAGGTTTTCTTTCCCATCCGGCGTGTACTTGGTGGGACCGATGAAGACTTCGGTGAATCGCTTTAAGATCGTCCTGATAGCTGGTTCCATAGAAAGCCATTGTGAACGAGGAGTGGAGAATATCAAAGATGAGCGATATCAAGTGGGAGAAGAAAATGCTCGTGGATGCTCAGATCGTGTATCCGTTGTGAGAAGGGAAGGTTGAAACGCGTCAGATTCACTGCCTGCGGGTTTCGCGATGCGTGTCACTATCATAGGAGGACTGATCAGGATATACGAGTATTGCTGCGTATCGTTGGAGCAGTCAACTTCCGGTTGAGCAGTCTTGGGATCCGAAAAGTTGTTTCTTTCCACTGCTCAGTGCCTCGGCGTCTTCGCGAGCAAAGGCGAAGTAATTACAGTGACGTAGTCTCGGATGCTGAAACTGGCCAAATCTGATAAGTTACTACTCACGTCTTTCAGGTGATTTAGATCAGTCTGACTCGGTTCGGTCGAAAGTTGGTGAGCGAATAAATGATCAATGTTTTCTCAAAAGTCTCCCAAGCCGTCTTGTGGTCCTCGTGAATCAATCCGCTTGGATTTGTAGGAAGTGTAACCCTGCTTGGAGCAGGCGTCGGCTTATTGTCCTCGACTGACTTGTCCCTAGTGAAATTGAACCAACCAGAACGAGTCTCCTTGGTCGCGCCGTCAAGTCCCACCGACTTGCCGTTTTCTCCCGATGACTTGTCAGCTTCCGCATTGGACTGATCGGGATCATTGAGCTTGAGTTTGTTGGGTAAGCGCTTGAGTGCAGAGACATTTGCCCCGGCTTCCAGCATCTGAAAGAAGGTCGATTTGTGAATGTGGACATCCTCCGCGTCTTGGGACCAGTCCTCACGACTTGCCGGTCTGGGAACCTTGCTCAGGCCAGCCGAAGGGGCTGATGCCAATGAGCCAGTCTCGCAAATCTGGTGTGTACTTGGTGGGATCGCTCAAGGTTTCGATGAATTGTGTTGCTGGACGAGAATCGTTTTCTCCTGTCATTGATGACACGGTAAGTGGTAACCGTGCAGAGTGAAGGTGAGCGGCGTCAAGATGGGAAAGGGTCATGAAGGCTCGGTCCTCTCTTGTTTATGTTACCATCTTGAAAATCCTTTGTCCGAAGGGAAACCGGAAGCACATCCGATTTCTTGTCAAGTCCTTTCGCAAGCTGAGGGAGCGTCACGAGGGATGACATAACACGAGATAAGCCCAAAAGGTAACACAGATGCCGGATAATTTGGCTCAACATAACTCCTGCTCAACCGAATCTTGCCAATGCGCCTGACTCCCTCGCTGCCTGTCCATCCCTGACTTTCTTCTTCGCCTCATCCCCCCTCCTTTGCGAATCCACCTTGGCCCTGATCGCAAGCTATACAGAATCAGTTCCGACGTAATTTGTCACCATGACGACGACTCACAAGAGACGGATCGATGACATTCTGCCTCTTCTTCTTGAGGTACCGCTTTACACCCCCACCCTTTCCTCTCGCCTTCTTCTTCTCCCTCGCCTTAGGGCCCACCTTCCCCCCATCCTCCTCGTGATCTGCCTGCCCAGTCTGCCGTAACCTCTCCATCCTCCCCAATTGTCTGAAACTTCGGCTCTCCCTCTCCTCATGCGTATGCCCACCATCATTTCCCCCCACCTTCCCCAGGAAATCCGGATCGAGCGTGATTAGTTCCGGTCTGATCTTCTCAAGTACGCCACGGACGTCTCGCTCGCGACGACGGGAGTAGGACTCGTAGATGTCTGCTTCGGCGGAATCGAAGTTGGGTTCGCCGGATCCGGGGACGAGGAGGGAGGAGACACCGCGGGAGTGACCGACGGCGAGGACGTCATCGAAAGGACAGAAAGCGAGGCTGTTTGCTGAGACGCTGGGTAGGGGCAGGGTGAGATATGGGGTCGGAGCGGAAATTGAGGAGGTTTGGAGATCGCGATAGACGGTGACACCGGATTTCCCGCCGACAGCTAGAACACCCCGCCCAGAATAGCTTAGCGATGAAGCCGGATTTCGCGTTGTCAAGCTTCGCATTTCCTTCCCCCACATTCGTCCATCCCAAATCTTGACCGTCCCATCCATCCCGCTCGTCGCGCAATATCTCCCAGCACTTCCCTCGCTGGGATCCACAGCTATACCCGTCACTGGTCCTCGGTGTGCAAGCAGCTTGACATGCGGAGTAGTGAGGTTGGGTGACCAGAGGGTCATCGCGCCATTTGCATGGCCAACATGGATGATTGCGGAATGTGGGTTCTGCGCCATGGAGTGTGGCGAGCCGAGATGGGTAGGTATTTGTGTGAGCAGCACTCCGGTTGATGTATCGTGGTACTTCAGGTACCCGGCGTTGCCGATTGTGGTCAGGAGGTAGTGATAGGGCAGGAACTCAATGCGCGTGACGTCGAGGTGCTGCTTCAGCTTGCTGATTCCCTTTGTCAGCGGAATGACCTCTCCACGAAGCTTGCGACAGCTTATTGAGCTAGAGTGCACTGTCCAAAGGTGACTCACTGGACCTCCACGCCATTTTGGTCGTAGATGAAGACATATTTCTTCTGCGCGACAGCATAGAATGCCTCGGAATGCAGAAATCTAAATACCGTCGTTTCATGCACATTCACACACGAAGAGATCATCAGAACTCACTTGATATCCCGCACAGACTCGCGCAGCTGGATCTCCGAATGAAGCGTCCCCGCGTGCCAATCGAATGTCGCAACGTGTCCCAACGAGGAAGCTAGAGCCAGATGCCTAGATCATCTATCAGCATACCACCCTTTTCAAATCATGACTGTAGACTGACCGACCATTCCTCGTGTAGCTAACCCGATAATTCCCCATATTCTCAAACCTCAAATCAAACCTCTTCCCCCCACTCGCCATCCCCACCTCCTTGACGATCTCCTCCTGCCCCACCCTCCACGTCCTCTCCCCACCCTCCTCATCCACCTCGATCCCGCCCGCTCCTCCAGCGATAGGTGCGTTCAGCCATTCATCCACTTCTTCCCGCTCAATGCGTGCCCGCTTTGAACTGACGTCCGTGCGGGCTACTTTCGCTCGGAGCTTCTTATCCGCTATCCGGGACACGGCAGGGTCTGGTCGAAGTGGGGCATAGGCAGAGCCGGTGGCAAGGTTGGATTGGTGGAAGGAGGAGGGGAGACGGGTGGTGCTGAGGATGGAATTGGTGGAGGGGTCGATGGGGTCTTTGTCGGGTCCGCGGGAGATGGTTCTGTGGGAAGAGATGGGACCATGTGGCTGGTAGTTGGGGCGGCGGGGCATGCGCTGGGCGCTTGGGCCAGCTGAGGCCATGAGAGCGTCCATGACGGTGTTCGCTCTCCCTGGACAAGGTCTCTTGAAATTGGTGGACCTCTGCGTTTCAGACTTTTACCGGACCCATGACGTGGTGGCGGGTCCCTGGAAGAATGATCTGGATAGTTCCGTTGCTGTCACGGCTTTCATAAGTAGAGCGTTGCATTGAGCATGGGTCGCGTCATCTTCCTGACGCACGACGAAGATGGATAGGATAGGGACAATCTGTATGGAGAATGTTGGCATTTTGCCGGAGCCGCTTCCTGGCAATCACGCAGCAGGATATTCCGCGATGCTCCCTCGCTCCGCTGTACCAATCCTCAAGCAATGCTTAAGCATATTGGTTTACATGCACACATTCACGCTAAAGAGCTCCACAGGCATCGTCAGACTGCTCAAATAGTCAGACGACGCCGGCATACATATACGATATCAATCAATATTGGATCTCCTAGCCCTGACCGGATATTTATCTGACCGCGCGTCAAACGAAGGCAAAATCCAAACAGCCCTCGGCGTTTGTCAATCCGCATTTGACCGACTGCGATATATCACGTGACTCAATGCTCTCCGGCGTTTCCCGGAGTTTCACCAGGATCACTGGCGTCCAACCCTCCACCCAACCCTCCACCCAACCCACCTTTCCGACTTATAAACACCCTACCTACCCACCGATCTTTCGCCATCAAGCAAATCCAATAATTTACTTACATCTCAACACAATCCAATCCTAACCAATCAGCATGGCTCGTACCAAGCAGACCGCACGCAAATCCACCGGTGGCAAGGCGCCCCGCAAGCAGCGTGAGTGGCCACTTTCGCTTTGGTATCATGGCATTGCTAACGCGATGTAGTCGCTACCAAGGCAGCGCGCAAGTCCGCGCCGACAACTGGCGGTGTCAAGAAGCCCCACAGGTACAGGCCCGGTACCGTTGCACTCCGTGAGATCAGGCGATACCAGAAGTGCTTACTCCCTCCTTCTCTATCCTACACAAGCTGACAAGTGGCCAGGTCTACCGAGCTCCTCATCAGAAAGCTCCCATTCCAGCGTCTCGTCCGTGAGATCGCCCAGGACTTCAAGGTGAGAGCGGCTCACGCATCATGTCTATACACTTCACACTCGCTAACGCTCGTGTTCGTGCAGACCGACCTCCGATTCCAGTCGTCCGCCGTCATGGCCCTCCAGGAGGCGTCCGAGGCTTACCTCGTCTCCCTTTTCGAGGACACCAACCTCGCCGCCATCCACGCCAAGAGGGTCACTATCCAGCCCAAAGACCTCCAGCTCGCCCGTCGTCTCCGTGGCGAGCGCTCGTAGGAGGTACTCCACTGCTTGGATTGAGAAGGGATGGTACGGAGCGCAGAGGACGGAAGGGAAGGGGTTCGAATCTTCGATTTGCTATTGTTACTTGTTTAGTGCCAGCTTTTGATGCGATGTAGCCTGGCCTCTCATGTTGTCCACTGCTGCATACTCTCGGCTACTGATAAACAACCATACTCTCGGCTACTGATAAACAACAAATCACATCCTCGCCAGACTACACCGTCAGCTGGTACTCGTACTCGTCGCTCCCACTCTGTGAGATCCACAAGATCATCGCGCTTCACCCACGTCAGCTAGGCCTTCGCCCTGAATCTCGCACTCACGAGATCATGATCCCCGCGTTCATACCCACATTCGCACCTCCATAATAGATATAGCCCGTATAATCCGGCATGATGTACTTGAGGATCAATACAGTCTATCCCCATCCATCGTTAGCTACACTATCCCTCCCAACGGCTTTTTCTGCCGCTAGATACGAGACATCGACGAGCTCACCAGACTCCCAGCGAGTCCCCCTGCCATGAGCGCCACCCCAATGAACAGCACCACCCTAGCCCTCCACGCCGCGGGTCCATCCGAGCCCCACTGATCCCCACTGAAAGCGCTGTGCAAGTGCGTCTTGTCCAACAAGCTCGTAGTCAGAAATCCCACTACACACACCGCATCAATCTCATTTCTCATTTTTCGGAGCAGCATGGAGCGGAGAGGAGGGGGAGGGGAGGACATACGGGTAGAACAGATCGCAGGCACCCAATCTACGAAACTAATGTGTACGGGGACGACATCATATGGCGCATCGGGAGGAGGAGTGGCGTGCTTTGATAGTGTTGCGGCGTCGAAGAGGAGGAAGAATGAGAATGCGAACTAGTGTCCGTCGTCAGTATCGAATGACAGATTCACGTGGAGGATGGAAGCAGGAGAGAGTAGGAGGGAGAGGCAAGGGGGTGAGGAGTAGAGACGAGGAGGTACATACGAGGCCGCCAGAGATATATGTCCCCACCGAGCGAGTCTTGGGTCCCACCTCAAATTTGGGTAGGGAGAAGCGAAAGACACGGCGGGGGTCGTAAGTTGCCTGGTGAAGCGAGGACGTCAGCGTGGCTCCCGGATAGTAAAGCCGGCTCCCAGGCCTGATCAGATGGGTGCACTACTCACTCTTGGGATGGACATCCTGGGTGGGAGGTGGTGGAGGAAGAGAGGATGTGTCACAGTCGGTGTGATACGAAGATGTACGTTGTGACTGGGCAAAGGCACGCGGACTGCTTGAACTTGGCAAGAATAGGCTCGTTGCAGGACAGCCGCCTAATCAAGTGCCTTTCCATAGCCGAAGGTGGTTAAGTAAGATTGGGCTTGAGCTTTGAAAACCGTTCTGATGAGGCCTTTGCACAACGTGGCTGAGTCGCCCGTTGAAAATCATACCGAGATGTAGATTAACGAATGACATATGCATACTTGGTTGACCAAACAAGTCTATCCGACACCTACTACAAGATGTCCAAAGAAGCTACAAACGGAGGCTCTACGGCACCATCGCCGGCCGGATCAACCTGCATCTCCATCTCCATCCCGGTCCCGCCCATGGCGCTCACTCCAGGTAAATCGCCAAAATCCTCATCGTCGTCCTCAGCGCCCTCACCCATAGCCAGCCTCGCAGCGTTGACCGCAAAGTCGATAGGTAGCATCTTGAGCTTGATCATGTCCTTGATGCTCAGGCTCTTTGGAGGGGGAGTGGGCTTGGGGCTGGGTGGGACGGGTTTCCGTTCGGATTTGTACGGTTCCGGAGCGGGATCGGGACGAGAGAGCGCGGCTTCGAGTAGTTGGTGAGCTAAGATCCGCTTGGGATCTGTCGTTTTCGCTCCATCTTCGAACGAGACCGCGGCATTGTCTCCGTTCACCGGAATCGACGTACTTATCGAGACGTCGTATTCGGGCTGGTCGCCTTCTGGCGGTCCGCCCAGAGAGACTTCATGCGGTGGCTCGACACCATCCATGGAGTGGACAGGCTGCGCAGGCTCATCCCGCACCGAGCTGACCGCAGGCTCGAATAAGCCATTCCTACCCGGAGAAGTGGTCTGTAGTCCCAGCGTTTTGGTCATGGATAGGTCTGGATGGTTCCCATTCTGCAGACATTCAAGATGGGCTGCTCTGGCGGTGATGGCAGCTTCTTCTTCCGCAGCTTCCTTAAACCTTCGAGCTCGTGTCTCGCGAATGTTGAGCCAAGCGTACCTAGATTGAATTGTCAGATGCGGATTGGTCCAAGAGAGAAGACACACCACATCACGTTATACAGCTGCAAGACATCCTCCTTCCAAGCTCGCACATAGTTCTCCTTTCTGAAATCGCTAACAAGCTGCTGACATCGGGTAACATTGTCTATAAGTATTCGTCAACATAGAAGCCCATTTGTCCTATAGGAGACCACTCACGGGGACTGACAAAGTCGAGCGCGATCTTGATACAGTCTGCCAGGTTGCATACTTGATGCGCACAACCAGCAGGTATGAACACAGCCTGACCCTTCGAAAGATTCAGCTTTCGAGCAATATTGGGATCAAGACACTTGCCGGATGCTGATACACCCTCCAGCTGACCACCCCGTGCTTGTCCAACAGCTCCTTCCTCAAGTCTGCATTAAGGTAGAACAGCTGCGAGTGAATCGGGTCGGTGAATATATGAGTCGCGCTGTACTTCTTCCTCAAAAACTTGCGCAGCTTGTCCGCATCGTCCGCTCGAAACAGGTCCCAGACCGCGCAGCCTGGCTGGCCATCGTTGCGGGGAGAAGCGTATAGCATGACATTGATGGCGTCGGCGACGTCCATGTGCAGACGAGTGCTATAAGGGTAAATACGTCAAGCTGCTTTCCAAATGGTGAACCAACCAAGCTCACGAGCCAAAGCCTTTAGACGATTCCTTGCCCTCCTACATATACCAAGACTGTTAGCAATGATCAGTCTGAGGCAGCGAGACTTACAAAAGCATTATACATCTTCGGCCCAATGTCAGGTTTTGTCGGTCCCGGCGGGAACTGGGGAAGAGCAAAGTCAACTGCTTGCGTCTCAATATGTGAAATTGAATCACATGTGAATAGAGATTGAGAACCCCTTCTCGGCGAGTGTAGTCGGGCACCGGCAGCGAATCGCAAAAGTCATTGTAAAGATCGGGATAGGCGCTCTGAAAGTCGTTTGTTGATGGCCAATCCTGAATGCACCATCAACAAGGGCGTATACTCAGTCTTACATCGATGCTCACCTTGAGTTTTAAGACGCGGCTTTTCCGTCCCTCAGGATTCTTCCACATCTCGAAGAATTGAGCGATGTTGATCAGTTCGAAAGCATTCGTCTGACAATCCACAATGACTGAGGGGACGATCAGGAATGGTGATTCGGAAGGAGAGATACCAACCGCATAACTCCGCGCCAAAGCGCTCGATGAAGGTATCCGGAGTCCAGGGGTATTTCATCCTCTGCCCAACACCGTCCACGATGATCGGCTCGCCTCGTGCCCACAAGATATCAAACGTTTCGTTGTTGAGTCTATCAGCAGGAATGAGTAGAAAAGGAAGCGAGAGGTCTTCGAGCCCGGCGGGATCTGAAATAGGTGTGATGGCGGGATTGGTTCTCTTCTGATATAATGCTGCGATATCCTCTTCTGATACGGCAGGCTGGGTTTGCCTCTCAAGAGCTGCTTGCGCCATTCTTTGGGCCATCCATTCTTCGACCAGCTTTTTCAGTTCCGCTTCGTCCTCCGCGACTCCCAGCTGTTGAAGCTGTTGTTCGAGTGATTCGATACCCCGAAGGACAAACTCGGCCAATGCTACCCACTGCTGTTTCAGCTCCTTTGCGTCGAATCGCGAGACAGGCTGCAAATCGGGGCGGACGTGAAACTGAGTCGCGATCTTGCTTCCGATCTTCCCTTGAATCCTCTCGACACCGCCCGTACAGCGGAGGAGTCGGGGTCGCGCAGCGTCTGGAATGTCCCAAGGTGAGTCACGGATTGTTTCGAGAGACTCGGAAAAGTATCGCTCGCATTGAAGGCAGAAGTCTCGCCCGCACTTCTTGCATAGAAAGTAGCCACCGAAGATGGTCGACGAGCAGAAATCTGAGACACGAGAAGGAATCGGCATCCCATATTTGAGTAAGACGCATGACGTACCGCAGACGGCCCGGTGTTTGGCAGTATCGACTTCTCGCTTGATCGCCTTGAATCTCACGCAATGACGCAGCTCGCGGGTGATCAGAGGCAAAAGCAGCGGTGCGACAGTGCGCTGGGAGCTCAATCAGCATGCGCCGCAGCGCATCGGTGAGACAACCTTACTTCTGTTTCCCGCATGTACTGCTCCCGGAGTGGCACGTTGAAATCAGTAGGCAGAGCAGTCATCTCCTCCTTGAGCTTCGTTGATTCAAACCATCCCGGTCCCTTGATCTCCGTGGTATCCGGGTCGATCCTGCTTTGGCTTTAGCTTTCCACCCTCCGTAAAGCAGCCGGAAAGCTAACTCAAAAACACGAAAATCCCTGAAACGGCATGAATCCCCACCGTGCTTCGAGATACACTGCGTACATTTTCCCCACTTGGCATAACGTGGGCGTAGGCATGGGGACATCTGAATGTCCCGAGTTTGACCTTTCAGAGATTTGATGATCTGGGCGTCGCTAATCACCTTCGCACCTGAACCGAGTAAGTCTTGAAATTGATAGGTAAGGAGGGGGATACGAACGAGGTTTGATCTTTTCCGGAGGATCATCACCGTCAGGCTGGATACCCATCGCCGCGTCGATCCGCTTGCCAGCTGGCTTCGAAGCTGCACCAATGTTAATCTATGCTTCGACTAAAACGCTGCGCCACATACGCTTGATGGGCTGCCCATCCAGTCCTTTGAGCTTTTTGTTCTTCCCGCCTTTCGAAGACATCGACTTTCCTTCCGCCTTGATGTCTCCAAGCTCATTCAACTCTTCCAAATCAGCCCAATGTTCAAAGTAGCTCGCAGGTTCTTTGCTTTTTCGTTTCGCCCTGCCGCTCGTTTTACCGCCTGCAGGATCGACTTCGGTAGCTGCACGACGAGTGGCGGTCGCAGACGACTCGGCCGGATGTGCGGACCCGTTTGGACGGGTGGCTGCTGACTGTGATTGAGAGAACTGAGCAGGAGGAAGTGTTACTGTTCGAACCTCAGGGCTAGGTGGGAGCTCTGTGGGAAGATCCGGAAGGTCCGATATTGGGGAGCTAAAGGCTAAACAAGGGCGAAGGATTAGAAGGAGTCCGAAATGGATATTACAGGTCCACCTACCAGTCTGCGGCTCCTGCCTCTTTCCCTCGTCCGCTCCCTGTGTCCGCGCTAAGCTCTGAAGGATCTCTCTCAATGTCGGATCATCCCCATCCTTCCCATCTCGCTGGGGCTCCTCGTCCCGCTTGGTTGCACCTTGGTCTTGTTCTCCGGTGCTCTCGATTCTGGAGGGAGCTTCCGCGATGACTAGAGATACCGCAGGAAGATCTAAACGGTCTCTTGTCGCCCTTTCAAATGCTTCCCTGTCCTCTTCGGCAGCGACGACTTCGATGAGGTCGCCAAAGTTGGCAGACGGGTCGAACTCCGTCGGAAGGGGCAGCAGCTCGAGCTCTTGACCGCCATGACCGTCCGACTTCACTAGCTCATCTTCGAGTAAGGGCTTCGAAGGCTCTGCTTCAGACATCTAGGAGATGATGAACAAGATGTAGTATTTGGATGTCTCAAAGGCCCAAGGAATGCGCAGAAACGGCGGAGCTCACGGAAGAATCAGCCTCGTTCCTTAAATCATTTCAGCCTGCGGATGTCAACCAGCCTGACAACCGGAAATCATTTCCCTCTTGGTTTTCCCGTTCTGCAAACAGAGGACTACTGTCCATCCTCCCGTCATCAAGCGACTTGATCTGGGCGATTGCCGCTCCTGGCAGTGCTCACAGCCTCGAACAAGCTCTTCAAGGCGCTTCGAATAGTTCGACAGGATGGCGGACGTCGGTATGAGCACCAGCTGTCAACGGAAACAGAAGTGACTGATGTCCTTCCTCTCTTACAGGCATGCGAGGCACAAATGCCGCGCAAGACTCGGTGAGTCTGGGCTCTTCAGTCATGGAGGCATCCATTTGTGGGACTTGCGCTGATGGAGATGCCAGAGGTTCAAGGATAAAGAAGCCGCCAGCATCAAATCCACCAAGTTCCCCAAGAACTTCTCCGAGAAGGTTCGCTCACCTGTCATCCTTCCTAGCGAAGCATGCAGCTAATGAGGTCATCACAGGTGGACCTGCGGAAAGTCAATATCTCGGTTCTACGTCCCTGGATCGCGCAAAAGGTTACCGAGCTGATCCGGATTGAGGACGATGTGGTGGTGGAGTACGCCTTTGGGATGCTAGAGGATAAGGATAACCCGGTACGCTCGTAATTTGGCCGAGGAAACGTCGAGGCTGAGGTTTGAAGAACCCTGACCCGAGGAAGATGCAGGTCTCCATGGTTGGGTTCATGGACAAGCATGGCGCTGCCGCTTTCATGGAGAAGCTTTGGACCCTGCTATTGTCGGCGCAGTCAACCGTAGGAGGTGTGCCCGCGGAAGTGAGTCTTGGAATCGGTGTGGTATAAAATGGGCTGATATGGTGCTGTTCCCCCAGTTCATCGCGGCGAAGAAAGCGGAGCTGGAGCAGAAGAAAGGGGAGGAATGGAAACTGCAGGACACGATGATCCGGTCCGCTCATGGACGGGCTCAGGCTTCAGACTCCTTTGATCGACGAAGAGTGAGCTCGGACCCCGCTGATTCATGTCCATTTACCGAGCTGACTGGATGCAGGGCGGTAATCCCGGCCTCCCGCCTCGTCCCATCGGACCACCTGGAGATCGCGATCCCGATCGACCTGGACCACCTTTTCGTAGATTTTCACCTCCTCGGGACAGAGATGACGGGTACCGTCGAGGTCCACCTCCACGACGCTTTGACGACGACCGGGAAAGGAATAGGGGATACGGAGGGAGAGGTTCGGCCGGTCGGCCTAGGAGTAGGAGCTGGAGTCCTGGAAGAGGACAGGGGTATCGTCGGCGTTCGCCATCACCTCCACCGCGACGGCGCTCGCCCTCTCCCCGTCGACGCTCGCCTCCTCCACGTCAAAGATCACCCTCACCTCCACGACGCAGACGCTCGCCCTCGCCTAGACGGAGGGAACGCAGCATAACACCGCCTATTCGGACTCGGCGAGCACTATCGCCAGAACGGCTGCGGGAAAGAACACGTCAAGACTCCCCGCCGAGGCGTTCACTTACTCCCCCTCCACGGCTCGTCAAGACAAGAGGCAGGTCACGAAGCCGTACTCCCACACCTCGCGATTTCAGGTCTAAGTCAAGAAGCATGAGCCGCAGTCGATCACCTGCCATCACTCCACCTCGCCGTCGCGCTGCTGCTTGCGAGTCGCGATCCCCTCCACCTCCCAGGTACCGCGGAAGAAGCGCAAGTCGATCACCACCGCCCAAGCGGCGCCGGGACGAGGACGAAGAGGGGATGGTCAAGAAGGGTCGTGGGAGGTTTACGGTTGAGGACGAGGCGGAAACTTCGCGAAAGAAGCTTGATGGTCCGTTGGCGAAAAGCAAATGGGCCTAGGAGGAGAAATAGTGGGCTCAAGTGATGAGATGCCTATTCCCAGACCATCGTCGGCGGAGCCCTTGGTGAAGGCTGTGGCCCTGTCGGGCGACAAAGATCAAGCGGTGCCACCGTGCGGCGCTCACCGCGCGTGTTTGATTTCTCGGATGTTTGCTTTGACCTCTAAGACTAGGATGTGATCATGTAGCTGGCGTTGGATCATGATGGCCAGCGAAACTCCAGGCTTTCCGATTAGTTGAGAAGTGCTCCGGTGGACTCCGTACACCATGCATGCAGTTTATTGCTAATCCTGAGTTGACCGTAAACACGGGTAGGGGTACGACAACTCATGCGAAACAGGCCAGGCACGCGGGGAAAGTGCTGTCCGGGCGGTGTTTGGGATCGTCACATCTCCCTGAACCTTTTCTCATTCTCATCGCCTCGACCTTCCCTTTCTCATTAGTTTATTCCCGTTCATAGCCCCACCTCAGTCGCTCTTTTAGCAGTCCCGGATTCTCTTTACGAATTTCTTCACGCTTTAACGACCTCCCATTTCCGCCAAACAAGCCAGTCCCAAGGTCAACAAAACCGTTACTCAACCCTTTGACCACTTCTCCCTATTCACGATGCTCACTTCAACTGCCCTCTTCGCCCTCCTCGCACTCGTGACTCCCTCCCTGGCAGCAGTAACACCCACATCCCCCGACTCCACCACCGTGGTCAAAATCGGCGACACGCTCACAGCGCTCTGGGACAAGGATACGACTGGGACATGGACGGATCTGGAGATCCAATTGATGACGGGGCCCAATGAGGCGGTGAGCTCTTCGCCCTGGTCTGGTGTCGAAAAGAGTACTGATTGCGTCGGTAGATGGTCCCGCTATCAAGTGAGATTATCTCACCGAGCAGTTGTTTGAAAGGGCTGACGGAAGCAGTACTGGCCTCTGGACTTGATGGGACGAGCTTGACTTCGTATTCGACACCCGTACCGAATGTCAGCCCCAATTCGGCTATCTACTTCTTGCAACTGTACGTTCACGCTTATTCTCTCATCCTTGTCTATGCCGCATGAACGATGGGCTGATCGGTTCTCAGTACACTTGGGGGGGACGTCTCTACCTCGACTTGGACCACCCGCTTCACCGTGTGTCCACCTTCACCCCACACTCCGGCCTAGACACTGACCCGTCATAGATCGCAGGGGCAGATGGGAGCACTTCCCAGCCGACCAACACTTCGGTATACAGGGGGAACACCGTCCAGTGGGGTACGTCCCTCCCCTCATCAACCATCAGAGTACTTACCAAATTTCGCAGGTACCGGCGAACTCCTTGACGCCTCTTCAACAAACTCGACGACCTCTTCCGCCTCCACCTCCGCCTCGGCCGTCGTAGCCGCCGTGTCCACCACTAGCTCCACCTCCTCCTCGGCAAGCGGGATGACAATCTACACCACCCTCTCCTCGTCCACGGCCAGCGCGTCCGCCAGCGGTTCAGTGTCCGCCAGCGCTTCTGCGAGCGCGGCTGCGTCCCTCGCGAAAGGCTCGAAGGCGTCTGCGCTTGCATCTGGAGCGGGGCGGAGTGTGCAGTTTAGCTTTGGCGGGGTGATCGTGGGGGGATTGCTGGGGTTATTGCTGGTGTGATCTCAGATCGAATGGACAATCTAGTGCCATCTCGTAATGACACCACCTTTATGACATTACGACGATACCTTGCTGCGTTCCCATTACCAGCTCGAAGTGCTCATTGGTGAATCACCTTCGGAATGACTTCTGTCTCAAAGCGTTGAGTTGCACGCAGTCTACCATTGGTAATATTTCTGTATCGAAATCTGCGTTGAAATAATGCATGATGCGAAAACCACAACGTCTACGCCGACACCCACCGTATCGCTCCCTTCCTCTTCCCCTCCCCAACCTCCTCCCCGCCGACCCAAAACCGCCGTAACCCCTCGGGAAGATCCACTCCCTCCACCTCCCCGCCCTCCAACCTAACCCCATTCTCCAGCAACGCAATCAAAAGCCTCGGGATCGCAACAGCCGTGCCGTTCAACGTATGTGCGAATGGCAGGCCCTCTTTCTCGGTCTCTGTGGTGGCTGAGGGGGAGTGGCGATGTCGGATGTGCAGGCGGCGGGATTGGTAGTCCGTGCAGTTGGACGTTGAGGTGATCTGGCCCCGTCATTTGGGTGAATACAGGAAGACGGAGCGACGGGGAGAGACGCACTTCGCCCCATTTTCCGCGGCCGGGCATCCACGCTTCCATGTCGTATTTCCTATACGCGCTCGCGCCTAGCTCCTCACTCGGCATGTCCAGTACCCTGCCCAATCGCGTCAGGCTCTGTCTCACTACAGGACATGGCGAGAGGGAGACTGACCGAACGCTCAGCCCTAGTCCCCGAGCAATCTCCGCCTGCACCACCCTCATCTCCTCCATAACCCCTTCGCTAACCCCCGCCTCACAGACCGAAAACAGCTCCACCTTCGTAAACTGATGTACCCTATACAATCCCCTAGTCAGACTTCCCCTCGCACCCGCCTCCGCGCGGAACGCCCGGCCAATGCCGACGACCCGGTGGGGGAGACTCTCATGCGGGAGGACCTGGTTTGCGAACATTGCGGATAAGGGAATTTCGGATGTTCCGGCGAGGCAGAGTTCGGGCGAGCCTTCGGAGGTTTGAAGGTGGTATGTCTGACTAGGACCGGATGTGGAGGGGTCGCGGGGCTGGAAGCCGCATCTCCAGGCTATATCGGATCGGATCACGTCGGGGGGGATCACCGGGGTATACCCATGTCGGAGAGCTACCGATACCGCGTAATTCACGATTGCCATCTCGAGAAGCGCTAGTGTGCCTTTGAGGTACGGCCATGATGAGCCGGTCGCGACTATAGACGCATCGTTATCGAGTAACCCGTAACGTTCCGCTATGCGGAGATGATCTCTTGCAGTGTCTGCGTGGATGGGGTCGGGCCCAAACCTCTCCAGCTCGACCGCCTTCTCCTCCCCTCCAATCGGACTACTCGAATGCGTATCGTTCGGCAACGCCAATCCCAACTCCAGTAGCTCCGCCTCCGTGTCCGACAAGGTCGACTCATAATCCCCAATTCTGGACTTCAGCTTCTTGGCCTGTCTCCGCGCCTCTTCCCGATCGGCCAAGTCGGAACGGATGACCTCCCCGATCTCTCTCTGCTTTGCGCGGATGGTCTGGAGTTTCGAAAGTAAGAGGAGCTGGGTGGAACGGAGACGCTGGAGGTGGGCGATATGGTCCCGCCCTAGGGGCAGGCGGGAGGCGCGGGTGAGGTGGTTGGTGGTGGTCTTGATGGGGTCGGCGAGGAGGCGAGCGTAATCGAGTCGGGGTTTCGGGAGGGAGGAGGATGGGAGAGGTGCAGTCTTCGGTGACGTGGGAGGGGAGGTGGATGGGGGCGGGGGAGGTGGAGGAGGTGGGGGAGGTGGATCGGGGGGGCGGAGTGGGAGAATCAAAGGCGTCTTGAGGGCGTGAGAGGCGTAGAGACGGGTGGTAGGGGAAGGTCTCAGTTCCGAACTGGTCGGGAAAGACCTGTGAAGGCGTCGTGGGTGAAGCCGCATGGGTTGGGTAAATCGATCAGGAATCAGATCTGACAATGATCGATTACGATAAATCCGAAGGCCATAAAGATTGGGTAGATCCAGGAGTGGGAAAGGGAAGATTACGTACAACACCTGAGATCCAGTAATGATACACTGCCCTTCCCGTGTTCCAACTTCTGTTTCGTATCGTTGTCCCCGTGACACTTCCATCCACTTCCAACCCAATCTCAAGCGCCGAGAATCCTTCTTCTCAAGATCGTCTCGAAGCCGAAGGGAAAGATACCTCCTCGATCACCATGTTTCCCGCACCAGGAGGTTTATCTTCGATGTTGGCGTTCCCATTCCCAGATGGTGGTCGCTATCAAACCACGTCGTCATCCTCCCAAACGAATCCATTCGGTACTCACCCGACTCAATTACAAGCAGACATCCAAAGACAACAACAAGCGTATTCCCCGGCCTTCCAAAACTTTCAACACCCCTATTCGTACGGCCATGACCCGCGAACCGAGTCTTCGAACGACACACCCTTCAACGCTCTTCGCCAATCCACCCACGTTCCATCAGTACCAATCCACATCGAGAGTGCCTTTTCCCCTCACCCATCATGGGGTTCTCTCCCACAACAACAACAATCCTACGACCGTGCACGAGTGACCATCTCGGGTTGGGAGGTGGATATCGACCCATCCACCGTGCCGAGTTCAGGACCGTCATTTGGGGAATACAACCCTGTCCCTACGGCGTTGCCCCCTACACCGGTACCGATCGGTTCGAGGTTCAGGCCCGGGTCCGAGGGGCAGGGGAAAGGTGTTGAGGTGGAGAGAGGGGGATGGGGAGAGGAGTTTGGGAAAGAGGTTAGGAGGGAGAGTACGGAGGTGGCGCAAAGTACGGAGCGGGATATAGCATTGGTATGTGGAATTTGACCACTCCAGACCGGTCTCTAATCTTTGTTGCGTAGCTACAAACATACCTCACCGAGCTGATTCACCTAATTTTACCTTTCGGTGAGTCCATTCCAAGACAGTAGAAGAATCGCGCTGACACCCCCCAGCCACGACATCCGAGCATCCCTCCCCACCCGTCCCCCCACCCTACCTACACACCCGCTTCGCCCGCCTCTCCACTCTAATCCACACGACCCTCCTCTCCCTCGGACCCCACATCCACCCCTACCTCCACCCAACCTTCGACCTCCCTCTCCCACGGGGCAAATCCACGGCCGAAAAAGACATGGAGATCATCCGAAAACGACGGGACGAGCTCATCGCGAAAGCCAAAGGTCCGGTTGAACGTGGGGAATGTCAGACTCCGTTGACGATGGAGACGACGGGCCATCCTGATGAGAGGAGGAAAGCGATGGGTCGTTGTCATGGATGTGGGGTCGGGGTCACTCACGAGTGGCGAACTGGCCCGGATGGGCCGAGGAGTTTGTGTGATTCTTGTGGGGTGAGTTTTCAGTGTGGGTTGTGGGGAAGGGCTGACGGGAGTAGCTGCATTATGCGAAATTGACGAAGAAGAGGAACTCGGAGGTCGATAAGGAAGAGTACCCGGAGTCTGCTGAGAATGCTTAGTCGCCATCCTGGGCATAGGATTAAGCGCTGATGGAGTCAGGCGCGACAGATCCATCACAGTATACTGGATCGCATTGGGTAGGAATGTGAACTGGAGAGTGTAGTGGTATCATTAGAAGGCAACATCAAATAGGCGACGGCGAAGGGCTTGATTTGGGATTCACGTAGTATTGCATCCTGCATGGACTCCTTTTACTGCACCTGCCTCTCTACGGGGACGTACAGATTGAGAAACATAGTGCCCCGTGAACAGTAACGGAGATCAGGATTGCTCCGCCTGTGCCTGAAGTGAAACTCAAAATATTTCACGCAAACCCCCTGTTCGGTCCCGAAAGCGGCTTTCAGTAATCACCGCTCGGGAGCAGGACAGAAACTAGACAGTCGATCATGAGAAAGGCTGTAGGTGCCGGTACCAGCAAGAAGCGACGGGCCCGCCTCAATCAGCCTGTTGAACCCCAACCATCCCGCGCCGACGTCCCGCACGATTGGGAGAAGGACGATGAGGAGCTCGAGCTCGAGGAAGCTTTGTTCGGAACGAGCATGAAGAGGATCAAGCTAGCCAATGGACACGTAAAAGCTCCCGTCGCGGAAGATGGGGAGTCAGGGGGTGCAGGTGAACTTGCGGAGATGCAGGATGCCGAGGTTTGCCCTCTTGTTCGGGTCGAAACCTTGCTGATTGTGGGGATGCATAGTTGTTCACTATAGATGCTCCTTACGCTCCTGGATACGCCATCGAAGATGGAGACGGCAGCACCTCCTCGTCACAGAGCTCCGATGACGAAGATTCACAAGCAGATTCGCTCGTGTCTTCCGACGAGGAAGACTCCGACCGCCCGAGCATATCCCTACCTGACGACCTGATCGATTTCCGCTCTCCCTTTCCCTCTCTAAGGACACGAAAAGGCAAGGAGAAAGCCTCGCTTTGGCGTGATCCCGCCGACGAGTTGGTGAACGTCGACCTCAATGGGGAGAGACGGATGCGCAAGCTTGCCCGGGGGAAAGGCGGGGATACCAAAGTCGGCGGTAAAGAGCTGGAGAAGCGGTTGCGAGAACAGTACGTCTGAGATCGCCGACTCGTGCTGAGAGCCAGGTTCGAGAGACTACATCCTCGACCTGAATGGGCCAATCGGCGGACTCAAACCGGTACACCGAGCTTGTCGTCTCTGCTGGCAACTACCAAGAGCTTCGTGGCCATCCCGGAGCGAGGGACGAGGGGGTCTCTGTCGCAAGGGACGATCGAGATTCAGAGGTTGAGGAATGCGAATCAGCAGAGCCCGACGGTTGGAAAGAGGGAGGCGGTGGACGCGGGTGGAGGGGTGGTGGATTTCGCTTGGCATCCGAATCCCAAGGTCGGGGTGGTCGCTGTCGCTGGCGGTGATCGACGGGTCAGATTCTTCAACGTGAGTATCCGAGACGATCCGTCGGAAACGATGCTGACATCTTCGCAGATTGACGGGCATACCAACCCGAGTCTCATGACTTTGCATATCCCCTCCCTCCCTCTCACCCGCGCCACCTTCCACCCATCCGGCTCATCCTTACTCCTCACCGGCTCTAGACCGTTTTACTGTACCTATGACCTCCCCTCCCAACGCTGTCTCCGATCTCCACGCAATCTCTTCGGTTCAGTCCGAAGTCCGACCTCGCCCAACTCGCTCTCCCGCCATGCCTTCTCGCCCGACGGATCACTTCTAGCCGTAGCTGGCCGGAGAGGAGCAGTCAGTGTCCTCGACTGGTCTGGCACGGGTGTAGGTGCAGTCGTGGCGGAGCTGAGAAGTGGACGAGGGGCATCGGTGGTGGATCTGGTCTGGAGCGTGGATGGGCGGGAGTTGAGCGTGTTGGGTGGGAGGGATGGGGCGGAAGTGGAGGTGTGGGATGTGGGTGAGAGGAAGGTGGTGCGGAAGTGGCAGGATGATCGGGCTTTCGGGGGAGCGATCATGCGCAGGAGCGGCGATGGAGCTTATACTGCCATCGGGTGAGGCTGTGTGTCATTTCGCTAGACTGGTACTAAAGAGAATGTGCACAGCTCGAGCACTGGCATCGTCAATCTTTACTCCTCGACATCTCTGAACTCGACCAGCACATCTACACCGTACCTCAAACCGGAGCCAATGCGATCTCTCGAACACCTAATCACACCCATCTCGTCAATCGCCTTCCACCACTCGTCCGAAATACTCGCAACGGCCAGTCTCGCAAAACGCGATGCTCTCAGACTCGTGAGTAGCCCTTCCCGCAGCTTCACCATTTCTGTATGAGCAGTGCTGAGGTGCTCTCCCAGTATCATCTGCCTTCAGGGACCGCATTTTCGAACTTCCCGACCAGCAACACTAATCTAGGGAGAATCACGAGCGTGGGCTTTTCTTCAGGCGGACAGTACTTGGCCGTGGGGAATCAAAAGGGGTCTGTATTGCTGTGGAGTCTCAAGCACTTCGCCAATGCATAGCAAACTTGCGTAGTGAACCTGAGATGCGTGAGTCAGATCAGGTGTGAGGTGATCAGGTGTGAGGTGATCAGGTGTGAGGTGATCAGGTGTGAGGTGTTTCAGGAGGCCGAAAGGCCGGAATGCGAGATTGGTTCTCTTCAAACCTTGACTTCTCTTTCGGATATTAGCCATATCGAAAATACACCTTTTCAGCGACACCTCCCTCTTCATCTCGATACGATCCTAAGGATGACAGCCCGCCTTCGGCTGTCTCACAAGGTCTGTCGTTCTCCCTTGATGGCTGATCACGCGATTGATGAGGACTGGTTGTAGGTGTGCATCGTCACCGGCGCCGGCTCGTCTGTCGCTCTTCAACGTTCTTACACCAGCTAAACTCTACTGCTTGCCTTCCTCGCCAACCCTCCTTGCCCTCCCCCCTCCCCCCCCCCTTTCGCTGTCCTCATCGCATCATCCCCCTTCACCCCCTTTGCGACTCCAGTGGGATCGGCCTCGAAACCTCCTTCCAATTCGCCTCTGAAGGCGCCCACGTCCTCCTCGCCGACATCAATCGCCCCTCCGCGCTCAAAGCTGCAGAATACATCAACTCCCAATTCCCGAACTGTGGGGCGGAGGCGGTGAAATGCGATGTCAGTGTTGAGGGGGATGTGAAGGGGATGGTGGAGAAGGCGGTGGGGAAGTGGGGGAGATTGGACGTCATGGTCAGCCCTTCTTTGGCGGTATCAACCTTTGGAGTGCGAAGATGGTACTGATGAAGGATAGTTCAACAATGCGGGAATCATGCATGGCTCGTGAGGCCCTGTCATCATCAGCAGCCAGTCAAGCTGCCCTGAGCAGATTGTCGGGGAGCTCACCTATCGCAGGGACGATGACGCGGTCAACACCGAGGAGAAGATCTGGGATCTCACCCAAGCCATAAACGTTAAAGGCGTCTGGTTCGGATGCAAGCACGCCATCATCGCCATGCGCAAGGTCCGTCATGCCTGATCCTTGAACTGAGCCGTCTCTCGGCTGCAGTTCGGGAGGATGGTCCTGACGGTGATTGCAGAACAAGGCGGATCCTGCTCTTGGCTTGAAAATGGGAGGATCGATCATCAACGTCGCGTCGTTCGTTGCGAAGATGGGAGCGGCCACTCCTCAGCTCGCTTGTACGTGTCCATCCGTTTACTGGGGGAATCATCGCTTATGATGGGATAGATACTGCCTCGAAAGGCGCTGTCCTGGCGATGACGAGGGAACTTGCGATGGTGCACGCGCGAGAGGGCATCAGATTCAACGCGCTCTGCCCGTGAGGCTTTCTGACGGGGCTGAGAAGTGCGGTAGCTGATATGAGACGTGGGGTAGTGGCCCGATCCGGACGCCGCTGTTGATGGACTTCCTAAATACTCCCGAGAAGCTGAAGCGGCGATTGGTTCATAACCCGATGGGGAGGTTTGGGGAGGCGGTGGAGCAGGCGAAGGCGGTTGTGTTCTGTGAGTGCCACTGCTGCTCCTTACTGGCCTCTCCCATGATCGGTGGAAGTAAGCTGACTAGCGCAGTGGCATCGGACGACTCGTCATACATCAACGGGACGGACTTCTTGGTCGATGGTGGATTACACGCATGCTATGTGGTGAGTGACGATGCTCAGCGCCGTTCATCAGATCCTGCCCGCACGCTATCGCTAATCACACCCGCCATAGACACCCGAAGGGGAGCCAGCAGTACCGCCGCCCACCGGATCGGTGCCCATACGAGGTCTTTGAGCCGGTATGATGGACCTAGCATTCGGCGATCTATCGTATAGAGAAACTCTTCATCATGTCGTGTACATAGAGTCTCGCCTAGACTTCAGATTTCAGCATGATCACCGACCACGTCCGCATGATCCGTCAAGCCGATACCGCTAAGACCCTCCGTCTCGATTCTAGGCTGGCTGACCTTTCTCTTCTGACCGTCCGAAAAAGTCTGCATGTTTTCAATTCCATCCTGGCTGTGAGATGCAGCGCTCGCATGGAGTGTGGTCTCATGTCATATCGATACATCCGGTACGACGTGCACATTACATGTCTGTTCAGCTGCCTGCTTAATCACATGACATCTCCATCGTCTCGATGAAGTACTGAGAGCTTTGCGTCAGTACGGACGCCTTCGAGCGAAAACATACCTCACCTTGGCCATCAACTTGTTTGACGCCTTTGGTGTACGCTTTGGGGCTTTATGTCTGTTACGTTGATGAGCATGAGCGGAGAATAGACCGAAGCCCAGGTCTAGATGTGCGGAACCACTGGTGGATTATCAGCATAGCTTATGCAAGAAAGCAGCAGACTCGCAATCGCCACTCATAACCTTGCGACCGCTCCCAACTGTCGGTGAAGGCTGAGGATGATCAGCGATGTTTTTGATAATCGACTGATGACCCACTCCAGATGAACAGAGCCCTGAGATCTGCACCGTCCTTGACGCCCTGCCGCAACCCGTCCATCGCCTCTCGCAGATAAATAGCCCGCTCCTCGTATAACCCTCCTCAATCGCCTCCTCTAAGCTCATCGAGCCCTCGTGCTTCACCGCGAAGCCAAATTCTGTACTTCTTCGAGACATATGAGGCCAAGTCACGCATTCCTTGTGGGATCTGAGCAGTCCTTGTCATTCCCGGCTCTGGCTCCGGCTCTGGGGAGGAGGAAGGACTTACGACCTTGACCACCCCACGTTTAATGACCGACTGCGAGGGACGAAATCAGTCGAGCATGTTACATTTCGCCATGGCTCGAGCTTACTAGGCCATCCGAACTCGGTTCCGTCGCCGTAAAATTCCTCAGTAACCGTCTCCCCTTCAAGCTCGTTGTTACCACCTCTCCCTGTGAAGGGTGCAGCGTCGGCACATGAAGCAACAGTCTAGGATCCAGCCATACTGATCGTCTTGTACCCATCACAATTGAAGCCGACTGAGGAATCAGCTTCAGCCGGATAAGACTCCCGAGACATACAGAAATCTGCACTCCCGAGCATAAGCTTCTTCTCCTCTGCCGTGAATCGGAGTAGGCGATCTCCAAAACGGGCTTTGACCGATTCAGGATAGTCGCCAGTCAGGTAGATGGGCGAAGCGAAGATGTCTGAGGATACATTCAGCCCCGTCGTTCAAGTTGAGGAAACACCTCTTACCCAATTCGAATTCCCATCTCCGTACGACGGCCTTATGACCCACGTTCCTTCACCTCAGCTCAACGTGAAGATGACTGTGCGATGGCGAGGGCTCACTCTCCTCCAAATCACCATACGGCATCGGCCAAGTTCCGCAAAAAAGTGATCCCGATCTCGCCTTTCTGCGAAGACTGGAATTTCCGTCGATAGAGCTCGACGGCAGGACCGTGATTGAGGAGGAGGCTGTGGACGGCACTATGGGTTTCCAGTCAGTTGGCTCAGGAGATCAGGGAAGTATGTATACATGAGCGCCTTGTCAGTGTCCTTCAGTCCGGGAGGGAGTCGGCCCTGTTCCATAGCCTGTAAACCGTGCTGTAGAAGCCATACTGTGACCTCTTCCGATGGCGTGAGCACGAGCTCACCTAGTTCAGTGGTCGAGATCGGCTCGTTGTGGGTAATCCTGCATCCTTCGATCAGCCAGAAACCCGAAAGCGACCAGACTAATGGACCAATGGTTGACTCTGTCACCGCCTCTGGCAAAGCAGATATCCGCGACGCGAACGAATTCGTTCACGAAGTCCGAGGGGTTCTGCGCGATCCATTAGCTTTCCCCTGCTAAAGATCGAGTCGCCTACCTGCAGAGAGCTATATCTCTCCTGCGGGGTAAGGGGGTCAGTCCAATGCTGTAAGGTCTTATGTCCATGATTGGCATCGAGTCCAGTCCAAACTTGACTGGTGAGGGGACATACCTCCAAAGGAGTGATCCGGACGTCGATCGCCAATTCATAGTACTAAAGCCCTTTCTGATTGGAACGGGTGGGATGATACGTGACCATGAGAGGGAGAGTGGGCAAGCGTTAGATCCAGACGCTGTAACGTTTGGACATCTTCTTCCCATAGCTACTCGTAGCTTCATCCAAAATGTACCCTGTACTCCGTTAGAGCTCTCCTATACCTTCTATGACCCGGTCGCTGGCTCGGTATGGATATGACCTTCGATCTGGGCTGAGGCCGTCGCGTACCCATGATGAAAGCCGAGAGGGAAGAGGGCGTCATGATCAGCAGAGTAAGGCTTGTAGTCACACACGGCGGCTGGATCGTCATCGTGCATATTTACGGGAACCCGGTACGGGAAAGATGCATTAGCTCATCGGAGATCCAATGCCAATGCTTGATAAAACGGGATTGAGAGTGCATGCGGAGACATCGGCCCGCATTCGGGATGCTCGGTCATCGGCCATGAACAGCGCTCGAAGCAGCTGACAGCAATTGCCGTGTCCGTCTTCCTTCTCCCTCCGCTTTCCGTCCTCGGTTCAATATGACGAATCCGATCGAGGCAGATCCTTCGACTGGCTGGCATCTGTCTTACCATCAAGAACCACAATCATCCCAGGGCGAGGTCAGGGTGAAAGTTGGCTGTCTCAGCTGTCGAGCCAGGCGGGTGGGCTAAAGTTGGTCAAGCTCGACTGATGCGGTGCTCCCAGATCAAATGTGACGAAGTTCGCCCCAATTGCGCTCAATGTGGCAAGGGAGGCTTCGAGTGTATCTGGGCAGATGATCATGGGAGTTCGGTCACTCCTTCGCGCAAACGAACCCGAACGAGAGAGCGGAGTCGTCGAGCTTGTCTTCCCTGCCGGGATCGCAAAGTATGTCCGAAAGGTCAAGCTCCTATGATTTGCTGACTGAGCTCCTTACCAGATCCGATGTGCGGGTCCTCTGGGTGATAGCGATGATTCGCCTTGCCCGAGGTGCGAGCGTCTTTCGCTGAGTTGTACCTGGACTCGGAACGAAAAGGGGAACGGCGCCGGAGATAGTCTGCAGCAGTCTCCAAAAGACAATTTCCGGGGACGGGGATTGATGTTGGGCGACGGAGGGGATGTCGTGCCCATGATGTCGATGCCTCAGGACGAGTCGAACGAGGACGACGCGAAAGTGTCTGCGAGTTCACCCGGACTACCTCTTGAAGAACTCCTCAGAAACAAGGCGCAGCTTCAGCAGCTTTTGCGCGTCTACTTTGGGACTGTGAACTGTCAGTTACCAGCCAGAAGCCCGCCCGCTAAAACTCGATGCTGAGCTATACCCGCGTAGATTATGGCTTCTTGACCTTCATCCATGAGCCGAGCTTTTTCCGGCTCCTCGACATGGGCAAAGCACCTCGCGAGTTGACTGCGATAATGATTGCATGCTCTTTACGGTGAGTGTCAAAAGGTCTTTGTCTTGGCTATCTCCTTTCTTTATACTCTTCCCTGAAGGAACTCCTCCGCTGATCTTCTGACACCAGGTTCGCGGGAGACGCTTCTCCGAGTACGCTGAGTCGAGCCGACAGCGTGTTTGACGAGACGTTTCCCGCAATACGAGAACAGCTCTATGAGGGTTATGGAGCGATCGAGCTCATGGCAAGTGGACAGTCATGTTTCGCCGAAGCTGAAGCGATTCTAGACCGTTATTCTCGCGCACAGGTACGAGCATACGAGAGGCAATTTCTCCTCATCATGGATGTTATGGGGCAACGCGGTCAGGTAAGCTGGATTTTTGCAACAAATCTCTTATAACGATACTTAGGATGATGCACTTCCTCTCTCTGCACGTGTTCGATGAGACCTATCCGAAACCTCAAAAGCTACGGCTGAACCCACTGCTCAAGCCTGAGGCTTTGCGTCGACTTGCGTGGGCAACCTACTACCTCGACACAATGGCCGATGCGGGTCGACATGGTGTTCATGCCGTCTCTATATCCGGCTTTCATGTCCAGCTGCCCAGCGACGAGAACGCTTTCGTCCGTGGACTTGACGTGACGACGGGATCGCTTGACCCTCCGCCATCACCAGCTATCTCCCCCTCCATGTCATTTGGCGGGTCGGCCCATCAAGAAGGACCGGCTCACCTGGGCATATCCGCTCACCTCATCCGGACAGCTGCGATGCGTCGACGGGTGTTGCACTTCAATTCGAGGCTAAAATACTCGACCGATCCGCCTGAAAAGATGCTGGACGATCTCGTCGTATTCGAGTCTCAGATCAAGGCCTGCGTCTCAGACTTACCCGGCGAGCTGAGTTATTCGGAAGAAAACTTGTTCACCCATATGGAGCGTCGGACGGCCTTCATCCTCCTTCATACTGTGAGGCACAACTGCTTCCTCATGCTCGCGATGGCGAGATTGAACGTTTGCGCTCGCGAAAGCCGTCTCGCAGAGCTGTCGAAGACGGTGATGAGAGATCGGATCCGACACGCCATACCCGTCTCACGGATCATCGCCGACGCGCTCCGCCTTGGGATCAACTGCGATCCTTTCATAGGCGTCCAGGCCTACACCTGTTTAGAGGGTAACTCAACATGCTGGAAGACAAAGGACTCCGTCTGACACCGCTTAGTCCTCTTGTTCGACCCACCACTCCTCGCTCAGTCTGAGCCTTCGATCAATCCGAAGGAGACTCGCTTCGTAACAGCGTTGAAGACCCTTATGGAGATGATACGGAAGATGGCGGCTATAGACGAGGGGATGCGTCATTTGGTAAGTGGCTACACTAACATAATACGAGACTGAGTGACTGATCCGCTTTGACTCGTCTAGCTAGTCGAAGCCTGCCGGCGACTGATCCATTACAAGTTAGCCGAGTTGTTACTTCCTTCCGACTGGGAAGCTTGCCGGAGGTGAGTCAGATCCTCCTTGTTACCAATTCAGACCTGACGCCTCGATCAGTGACTCGTTTGCTACCGGTGAAGACGACCGAGAGTTCGACTTCAAATTCTTTCGATGGCACCGATACGAGAACCGGTCGCGGGTCAAGCGGCCGCGTCGGAAAGCTCCTTGGGCGGCTGAAGCACTGCTCGACCTCGGTACCGGTCTGGGCAGCGGTGGCGTTTCTCGCGCCAATTCTCCTCCACCAGAAGAGAGCACGGATAATGTCGATGCTGGATCAGTAGCGTTTTGGACGGACCCAATCAATCCCGCTCAAGTCCCCAATCTCGCGCCCAGCTTCAGCGACGGACCCACGTGCGCCGAGAGTACCTCTTCGATGGAGACACGACCGGTCGCGCAAGTCGACATGTTCGCGACAACGACGCCGGAGGTGCTACGAGCTTCCACGTCCTCGCTGCTTGAGCAGAGACGGTGGGCCGATCTGGACTATCAATGGGATCGTCAAGGTCAATATCCCATGCCGAATACGGATGGAGAAGGCCTTCCGGCAAACCGTCTACTCAACGTCGGCGATGACTTTGCTAGGTTCTTGGAACAGGCTGGATATGCGGTCGCTGTGACGGATGAGACGGATCCTTTTAGCTGGGCGTCCCGGCCAGATTAGACTATTGTCCTTGCATCGATTGCCTCTCCACCTATACCGTCAGCTTGCCAGCATTCCGGCCGTGAGAAGGGCATCATACTTTTGGAGAAAAAGTCCAAACCTTGCCAGCTCTCCGCTGCGCACGCTATGCCATCGATCATCTTACCAAGTCTTGTGTAAGTGGACGTATCGTGTGATACGCCTCCGGGCTCGACTCAAAGCTGCTGATACGCTGCATAAAGATCCGATCATAAGAGAGGGAGTACTCCCGGTCAAAAGCTGCGATGACCCGATCCCGTGTTGCTACATCGTTCTAAACTCCGCATCCTCCCTTTCTTCACGATCCTTTATCTCACCCAATTCTCCTTCCGTCCACCGGATCATGTAGCAGCAGCCTTATCGATCCTGAGGGAAGCTCGGACCGGGTTCGGCTGTTCATAGACCCATTCCATCTCCTCCAAAGTCCTTCCCTGTCCCTCGACACCAAACAAGTACCAAAAGCCAGCCTCGACGACATCCCAACCGACAAATACCCAGAAATACTTGTAACTGATGTTCTGAAGAGCTATCGGACCGCAGAACTGGTTGATGAAGCCCATGACACCGACGATAGAGGTGGATACAGCGAGACCTTTCGCACGGGTGGTCGTCTCAAGTGCTTCGGCGGGGATGACGGCTTGGAGAGGGGTGTAGGTGAACATGATGGTGAAGCTGAAGAGGAAGTAGGCGGCGAGGGCACCTTGCGCGACGGACTTGGGGGTCTCGGCTCCCTTGTTGGCCATCTCGGTTTGGAGACCGGCGCAAATGGCCAACCAGCCAGCGCAAGCTACGCGTGGATTAGCATGGATATACACCAAGATCGGCATAACCACTCACCCAAAGTACCATAGACCAAAGCCTTTCGTCGAGGCATCTTATCGCTAAAGCCAGCTCCGATAAATGCGCCGATGGCAGAGACGCAGGCGTAGAGGAGATTGTAAGCGAGCTGTTTTGTGACTGTAGAAATGCCCAGTTTGGCATAGATGACGGTGTTGAAATACGCCAGACCGTTGCCCGAGAATTGACCCGCGACCGACATGAGGATCACTTGGTACATCCTCCAACGCGAAGAGTGTTTGCTGAACAGCGGGCGGTCTTGAAAGGAAAGCGTCAGATGGCTAAGTGATTGAGGGAAGCCACTCACAGTCCCACCAACGTTTGTCTGAGCCGTCGAGCATGATGCCCGCCCTGAATTCGGCAATCTCGAGAGCCACCAGTGTCGAGTTCGGATTGCCACCGCCGTGATACTTGACCAGAAAGTCGTGCGCCTCCGCATCTCGTCCATTCGCCATGAGGAAACGAGGTGATTCCGGAATCGTAAACACCGCGCCCAAGACAATTGTGCATGCGAACGCCTGAAGGATGATTGGGATTCGCCACGAGTAGTCGTTGTCGATGAAGTTGGTACCGAAGGTGACAGCAGCGGCTGGGATCGAACCTCCATACCACCCGCAATTGTATAAGCCTGCGTCTGGTCAGCGTGGGTACTTGGGGATGATGCGATACACGCACCGGTGCAACGGCCTCGCCAGTGAGGAGGCGCAATCTCCATGGTGTACGCCGGTGCAGACACGGTCATCTGAGTCACGCCGAAACCGAGGATGAATCTACCGACTGTGAATTGAGCTATCGTGTTTGCGGTCGCCGTAATGATCATGCCGACTATGATCAGTACCGCTCCGCAAAACATGGCAATTCGGCGACCGAAGCGATCGGAAATGATTGCGGCCGTCGGGGAGCCCACGATCTGTCCTCTACACATAGTCAGTACGATAGGAGCATTAGAGGGAATCAGGCTGACACAGTGTAGAGCGACGCGATGGTCGATACCTTGGAACCTGTTGTTCCCGATTTGAAAGTCGATTGGAAATGCGGCATGGACAGTAGTCCGGCGAAGAGGGTGCCGTCGTACCCGTTTGCGCATGAGCAGCAAAAGGCGATGAAGATGGCGAAGTAGAGGTGGATAGATGTTTTTGACCATCGTCGGATATTGGACTCGCGAATCGCTTCGTAGAGGGCCGCCTACGACACCCATAAAGATCAGCATACTGAACGATGTCCCGGATATCGGGGAGATGGCAAAACTCACATTGTGAAGCCCGCGCTGATTTGCCGCTACTTTCTCAGCATCTCCCGCCTCGGCTAATTCGAGATGGTCCGCGATGTCCGTCTTCTCCTTGTCTGGCGACTGCACGCCTGGCACCATTTTTCGCTGTCAAGGTGAGATTCTATATTCAGTCAAGAATGAGTGGTCGACGAGTACCTTTTAAAATCCAGCCGATCGAGTGGGAGGTTTCAACACGATCCCATCGGCTTCAGCTTTAGCCATGATCCAGATGCCCTTCGGCACACCTGGACCCGGGCCGAAAGAACAAAGCCGCGGAGCACAAAGCGGAAATCAACCAGACCGTATACGGGATCGCGGAACATGAGAACGGATTCGTGCGGGCCAGAATACGAGCCGCATGCCCCCAGAGGAGCCCCACAGCTCGACCCCTCTCGACCCTGTGGCACCCTGTGTTGCGGTCGATTAGTTATGACGAATCATCCTCGGCTCTAGCAGGCATGTGCGCTTGCCGACAACACCACGAGGAGTATGGCGTCTCCGCTTAAGCATCAGCGAATAACGTGCTTTGGATCACCTTCAGGACGACCAGACATTGGTCGCCGTCCTAGAACAAGCTATGAGACAGTATCGTAACAATCTTTTCAATGGCTACCACGGATGGGATCGTACAGCTGTGGACCTCTTACAAGGATCAAGGGTGCATGCTCCGACTCCCGAGCTCAATCGATTCGTCTTCATTCAGTCACGACTATTCCCTATTGACAAAGACGAGCGGTCCGTGTTGACTCGGTAGCGCAATCTCTCTTTCAAAGATCAGTCCCGAAGACCTCGAGATGATGGATGCTCCAACATGGGGGTTAGCGAAATCCTCCAGTGATATCATCGGATCAGACATGATCGATGGCGAGATCAGAATATCGTGATTTGCCGGTCAATCGCTGTTGGATGACGATCGAGGTGCGATTTACAGAACGAGTATGTAAAGTTTCCGAACAGCATAGAGGATCCGACGAGGAACCGGGCCCCTCAGCGGGTGAATTTACTTCCGCCGAGAAATTCGCCACGTGTCCAAGCTGATCCTATCGAGATTTGGTCAAATCCTTCACTTGTCCCCAGCACCTCAACGTTGCGGAAGACATCCACAATGCCCCTCCCTTCCGCCTCAGATCACAGTACATTCAGAATCCCGGCTGTCAAAGCCGCATCGACATGGCGTTCCACCACCTTCCCACCGCTCACAAACGACCTTCTCCTTCGCGCTGGCAGAGGGGAGGAGACTCCTCGGGCTCCGGTATGGGTCATGCGTCAAGCTGGACGGTATCTCCCTGGTCAATCTCACTTCTCCATCCTTCAACCAAATCCTTTGAATCAAGAGAGAAATGACTGATGACGCCGCAGAATTCCAGGAAGTCCGGAAGTCCCACTCATTCTTCGAATGCTGTCAAACTCCCACTATCGCTTCCACCCTAACTCTGCAGCCCGTCGACCGTTACCCCCAGCTCGACGCCGCGATCATATTCTGTGATATCCTAGTCGTCCCCCAAGCCCTCGGGCTGGTTGTCACTATGGAGCCTGCGCGCGGACCCGTCCTCCCCGATCCCCTAGTCACGCCTGACGACCTCTCACGACTCCGGGCGGAGGTTGACGTGCAGAAGGAACTGGGATATGTGTTTGAGGCGATTACGTCGACGAGGCAGGGGTTGAAGGGACGGGTCCCACTGATTGGGTTCTGTGGAGCGCCGTGGACGTTGATGGCGTATATGGTCGAGGGAGGGGGGAGTAAGACGTTTGAGAAGAGTAAAGGGTGGTTGTATAGGTATCCGGAGGCGAGTCGGGAGTTGTTGTTGCGGATCGCGGATGTGTGCGCGGACCTCCTCGTCGGGCAGGTTCTCGCGGGTGCTCAGGTAGGCTGCCGTCTCCTTACTCTAGCTGGGACACTGATGCTATCCCCAGCTGCTGCAAGTGTTTGACAGCTGGGCAGGCGAGCTCACACCCTACCAATTCACGACCTTCGCCCTTCCCCCCCTCCTCCACATCTCGCACAAAGTCCGACACGTCCTGAATCACTTCAACCACCCCCTCGTCCCCATCACCCTCTTCGCCAAAGGCGTCCACTCGCCCTCGACCTTGAAACTCCTCTCCAACCCCTCAGAGACGGGCTACGACACGCTCGGACTGGACTGGACGCTCGATCCGGTCGAAGTTCGGGATACCGCAGGCAAGACAGTGAATCTGCAGGGGAACTTTGACCCGGTGATCCTGTATGGGGGGAAGGAAGGGATCGAGGCGGAGGTCAAGCGGGTTTGCGAGCGCTTTCATGAGGCCGGAGGAGGATGGATCGCCAATTTGGGACATGGGATCACGCCGGCGGTTAGGACAGAGGATATGGGTTGGTTCTTAGAGTGTGTGCACAAGTACTCGACGCGGAGATGATACCAAGCACATGTTACCTATGCACGAGATATGTGGACTGTACGGCGGACGCGGTCAATGCTCGCAGCTGCCTAGAAGACCATAAGCACGATCCGCAAGAGCTGCTTCGAACCCGTCGACGGCTCGCCGAGCAGACGTATGAATGTGGCAGAGTAGCTCACTAGTGCTATTTCAGGATAACAAGGTGATTCTTTGGGATCATGGTCCTGATCGGATGTCCGTCGCTCCTCCGCTCTGCAAGTAGCCATCAGCACCCACTCAAGACCATTCCAGCGCGACGTTGCCACCCGAGCGCAAGCCGCTCATAGAATCGACCAGCCAACATAGCTCTCTCGCCTCATGCACACTACTGAGCAGCAGCGCCAACGCACCGAAGGAAAAGCTCACCATGACCGCCTCGATCTCCCTCTCCGTTACCTCTGGATGCTTCCACATGAACGCGGGCGCCTCCCAGAAGTTCTCAAAGTCCACGGGCTTCCCTCCTCCTGCGCTCCCTTTCGCCAGTCCACCCGCACTTCCTCCCACCCCAGCCGCGCCCTTACCGCTACTGTTACTACTTCCACCACCCTGCTGTGATATAGACCGGTCATTCTCCGCTTCCCTCCCACCCGTCTCCCCGCGGGTACCCTCCGCCGTACTCTGCCCCTTTGGCTGAGACGACGGGTTGCCAGGACCGCCGGAGGAGGATTGGAGTTTGGCGAGGAAGGATTGGAAGTCGTCGGCGATCTCGCGGGGGGCGGCGGGGTGAGGAGCGGGGGCATGGGCACCTGTTGAGCATTAGCGAGGCAAGTGGGGAAGGGGGGGCCGCGGGCGCCGGGGGGGGGGGGGGGAGGGGAGGTTGAATGATGGGAGGGTTTTATGTTAAAGGTACAGCACGGAAGGAAGAATAACGGAAGCAGACGACGAGAAGGAGGAGAGGTGTCCTGGGTATGATGATGAAATGGAAGAGGGAGAAAACGAGCAAAATGGAGGCCCAAGGACGAAGGAGGAACTCACCATGCTCAATCCTGGACCGTTGTCCAAGGAATTTGATCATCGGCTGATAAGCCTCTCGAGCTCTCAATAATCGAGTGGGAAGCATTCGGGAGTCTGTTAGCTGCGCGCAAACCAAAGCAGCGAGTGGAGTACAACAAAAGTTGACATGACCAGGTCCGAAACCATTCCAGCGCTGATCCGGGCGGAAGCAAATCGCACCCGAGCGCGCCGAAAACTCCTCAAACAACTCATACCTCTCCCGAGCTATTCCTTCACCCCTAAAACTTCGCAGATACTCGTTTCGAACCAGATCTACGGTTTCGAATCCGCCATGTCCGCCTCACGCCTCAAACTCCCAACCCTCCTCTCCTCCCTCCCCTCGAACGGAAAACTCGCACTCGTCCGTCCCTCGACCTATCCGCCAGACTCGTTCTACCTCGTCACACGTACCCGACTTCGCTTTTCCGCCACCCCTTCCCTTACCACCTTTAGTCCCGATCCAGCCACGGCCAAGGGTAAGGAGAAAGAGGTGGTTGCGGAGGTGGATCTTCCTGTTCAGGCGGGAGGGGTCAAGGCGCATGGTAAAGCTTGGGGCATGTTATTCTGGAAAGGTGGGTCGAATCCTCTCATACCACTTCTCTCGTTGAGAGTGTGTAACAGGAAAATATCATCCCCCTCGGATACCAACCTCTTTACCCGATCCCGAGATCCGAGGCGGACTGAAGCAACCCTGGCAATCTATCGATCCCAGCTCCCTCTCGGCCGATGCGAAGTCAGCGGTGGATGCCTGGAAAGCAAGTCATAGGAGTACGATGACGGCACGGGAGAGCTTAATCAAGGATCGGAAGAAGCGAAGTGGGGTTTTGAGTGAGGTGAGGAAGGCGGAGTATGAGGAAGGGATGGAGAAGCGGGAGAGAGAACGGGAGGAGAGGATGAAGGTCAAGATCCTTTACTAGCGCATGCCCAACCGAGAGAGAGCAGCAAGTTCGTCATGCACGGGTTCGAAATGCACAGGTACTATGAGTAGTAGTGACTGCAAGAAGTGGTCCAGCATCCAAGAGGGCAAACGTATGCTCTGCTAATCCATGACTACCTTGCCCGTGAATCGGTACTTCTCCAGTGCCGACCAGCTCAGGTTTTGCGGGTCAAACGCCGAGACAGGTGATCGACCCTTCCCATAGACGCTGGTCGGCGATGATTTGCGTCTGACCACTGAGTCCAACGGAACGTTGACCGGCCTCTCCCCGAGAACGCGAGGAGTCGTTTCCGCTCGGACAGGCTGTTGTCTTGTTGTTGGCCAAGACCGCGGCGAGTCCGATATCGTGGCCTTCGCCTGTGGCTTCTTTATGAGACAGCGGCTCGGAAACGCCTGACGAGACCGCCATCAGCTTGATTGGATGAGGTTGTGAACGACTTACCGTATCTGCTACGAACGCATACTTGCTGCACCATCCCGCAGCCACGACTTTCGCTCTCTCCTCCCTCCTCCTCTCAGCCTGCTCCTCCTGCGTCTCCTCCTCGGGTTGGCGTCTTGCCATCACCTCGGCCGATGGAGTCACCACCATCTCCTCTTCAATGCTGTCGCTCGGGGTCTCACCTATCCGGCAGACGTGACGCAGGTCGAAAGGCTCGCCACGAGGATGAGCTGGTGCTTGGATCTTGGCGCCACTGGGAGATGAGCCTGGGACGAGAACGTTGCTGAGACGGGACATCACTCGACTCTGGCGATCTCGCTTCGCTGGCGTGTGGTCTGGTATTATTTGAGAGTTCGGAAGTGACTGGGTTTTCTGAAGTCCGTGAGATAAGGGCGCAATAAGTATGGCGGCTTCCGCTTGAGGCTTCTTTCGGCTTGATGAGACCGGTGACCTTGCGCGTCCTCGATCCCGCTGACTCTCTGGGGAGAATGAGTCTCCTCGTGGCGGAGAAGAGAACGCCGGACTCAAAGGAGCAGATCCCGCTGGTGAGCTCAGGTGCGCTCCTTCGGTTACGGGCCAAGTTCGGGCCGGAGATGATTCAGCTCGAAGCGAAGATACCACGGGCGAAGGTGATCGGATGTTCTCATCTAACGAAGGTGACCTCGAATGCCGGGATAGGCCTGCGACGGGCTCATCAAGACAAACGTCGCGAGAGTCGTCGCTGTGTTCCCAAACCAGCTCGACGGCTTCAAGCTGCTCTGAATCGCTATGCATTCTTGAGCCAGAAAAGAACTTGCTTTTCTTCGCCGGCCTGCTGCCACGAGCTCGAATGCCTTCATCGTCTAAGGATCGGTCTCCTGGCTCTGCCAATCGCGGGCGGGATGGACGGGATGAGCACGGCTGATTGGAGAGACGCGATGGACCGGACCCGAAGACGCCGACAGGCTTAGCTAGTATTGGGGGTCTTGATTTCTTCGAGCCTGAACGAAATGGATCAGCAGGCAGTCGTGGAGAACAGAAAAAGACACACGCGAGACGAAGGCATCCATGGGACCAGCAGCTACGTTGACCTTCGAGCTCTCTCCGAGAACATTCTAGAACGCCGCTGCGTGAGTGTCTCCTGCAGTAGTGCGCTCAATCGGCTTACCTTCGAAGCGCTGGTTGAGGTCACGACGGCCTTCCTGCCGATGGGATTATAGTCCGGCCACTGATCTTCGATAGGTAACATCGTCTCAGGGTGTAGATCGCCTCGTGCCACCCCCCTCGCAATCTCGACTCTCATGTCCCTATGAAGAACATCAGCAGTTTTCACAACCCAATTAGTAACTCTCACAATCCAATCCAAGCCTTATCCTGATCCTGCAGACCTCCCTCGGGGAAGTCATTGAGAGGAACGAGCCGCTTCGAGATCGGGTCGAAGACCCGCTGATGGATAAAAGCGAGTTCGGCTTGAGCGAAACTTGCGGTGTAATTGGGCGGAACAGGCAGGGCACCATCGAGTTGGACAGCTTGGAGTAGCTGGTCTGCTTCAGCGATTATCACCGCAATGATTGGTCAAAGCCCACCTTCTCCACCGTCTTGTGCCGCCGAAGCAGGCGATGAGCCGTCTTGATACCTATACCTGGAATTGAGGGGAGATAGTCACATCCAGACAACATCTATACGATACGTCAGCGCGGCCAACAGTCAGCGGGCGGCAGGATGCCCGCCGCAAGGGCTCGAAGGTCAGCGACGTACCGCCATACGCCGGAACTGCACGTCCGTCCAGCCGTGCATCGGAAAGTCTCTCACGGTCGCCAGCTTATCCCGATGTATCCACACACAGTGTCCGTTTCCGTCCAGCTTGAAGATCACCTGTCCGCCCGTCAGCGCAGGACCACCTCAGGAGCATTCAGCATGCCTGTTTACATCCGAACACCAAGAGATCCGAATCCTCTGTGATGATCCCATCGACCAGTCCCTCCCGCTCAAGAAAACATAGCTGGGCATCCGCCTCATAAGGCGCGACGATGTATTCGACATTTTCGGCCCTCAGCGCCTGAGCCTCCGTCAGTTCCATCATCTCAAGTGAGGGATAAAGTTACTTTTATAAGCTGGTATGCCATCTCAGGCGTAATGTCGATGCACTTCGTATAGACATCCCGAGCCTCCCTCGATCGACCTTGTGACTCGAGTGAGGCGGCTTTGGCAAGGTTCTCCGCTCGTGACCTGCAGACCCGGTGAGGTCAGCTTCGCGACTCTCCATACCACTGCCGGGTGTGCTCGGAAGCAGTCGCCGCACTCGAGGTAGCTAGACTTACTTGGCACGAGAGTTCTCCGTCCCCTTCTTAGCAGGTAGAGGGCCCCCATCGAACACGATGAACGGGGTGATCCCATGATATCGAAGGAGTCGGACGCGGTACATCGCGTAGTCGACGAAGCTGATACACGTCAGCTGACGACCAATCTGATCTTGAACCGCGGATGGTCCGATGACAAGGGTCGGCCAGCTCACCGAGTCGTCTTCTTCCCCTTGACCAAATCCTCCGCGCATCCGAAAGCGCCTTTGTGCAACCATACATATGCCTACATGACAGCATCAGCTCGGTCCGGACTTTGAATCAACTCTGATGAATAGTCTGGCAGTACGGAGACTCACATCAACAGCCAAGCTATCCAACAATCTCAATACAGCTCCATCAGGCTTGTTGTAAGAGAAGAGCTCACCGTTGACCTTTGAAAGCCGAGATATTTCCCTGCACCTGAATATCCTTAAGCAGCGGTAGCAGACCAGAGATGCCCATCGCGACCCGTAGGCTCTCTGCTCAAGACTGTCGACAAGACTATACAAGAGAAAGTATGAACACGAGTATGAACTTCGGAGGGAGAAAGAAGCAAGTCGCGTCTTTGGTTCAAACAGGGACTGATCACGTGCAGCTTCCTTTGTTCACCGGTCAACGCGATATGAGTGGAGACATGTAAAATCGCATTCACTGGATGCAGCTATGGTGCAGTAATGACAAGGCATACACATTCTTGAGAGCCAGATGACCGCAGATCAGAACCCACATCCGTCCATCCACCTCTCCGCGACCTAATGATTTCATCAGTTCCCCTGTGAGATCTGGCAACGCAATTCTAGAACGAAGAGAACTCACCACCCTGGTCCCCTCCCCCCGTCCCTCACCATCCCGCACAACCTCCACACTCACCGCCTTCCCACCCCTCCCCACTCCTCCATCTCCCGCTCCGCCAACCCTGCTCCCCTCTCTCAAATCCCCCATTCGCCCCTCCTCACTGACGACCAAAATCGGGAATCGCGGCTCATAATTGAACTTCGGCCATTCCCACCCCTGTTCCTGCTTCTCATTCACCTCCCTAGGATCCGAGTCGGGCGGTGGGTCCAGCATGACTAGCCCGGAGGCGGGGTTGTCACCGATGTATGTCTGGGTTAGGAGACAGCTTTGGCCTGAGGCTACCAGGATAGGGGGGAATGGCATTGCTAGGAGGCGGATTTGGGAGCATAGGAGGGACATCATTGGTGTGAACGGCGATGGACCAGAGGACGAGGATGAAGGTGAAGGTGAGGGCGTGGATTCGGGTGAGGGAGGAGCGGTGATGTCGATCTCGACGGCGGTATATCCCTTCTCAGCGAACATGCTTGACCACTCCGTCCATGCTTCCTCGTCTCTCTCTGAGGAGCGGGTGAGACCGAGAGCGCGGATGAAGATCAGTGGAATGGGACATTCGCGAATGGCGGCGGGACTGGGTTGGCGGATGAGGTACCGGGTACAGGATGCGGAGGAGCAGGGGATGGAGGTGGATAGTGAGCGGGAGGGGTTGAAGGACGAGAAGCCGAGGATGGAGAGGGTGGTGGGGTGGCGGAGGTGATTGAAGAGGGGTCTTGAGAATGGTGGCATTGTATGTTTCTCTGAAAGGAATCGAATTTTGAGGCAGAAGGCGGACTTGTGATTATGATAACACTAAGAAGCGGCAAGGGCCGCCGGTATGAGCTTGAAGCACGTAGCGCTATGCCAAGTATGCACACTGAAGATTGTACACTCCTAAGCATCGCAGCTAGAAGCCCCCGCTCAACCCATCCACACCCTACTCCTCACTGCCACCCTTCGCGAGGTGGTTCAAGAATTCGTCCACGTTGAATTCCCCATCACCTCCCTGCTCTCCATTCGCAGGAAAGTCTAACCCCATACTCCGGACCAGCGAGTCGATGTCCTGTTGAAGCTTGTCGACGTCGGTCGACATACCGTTGGCGTCCTGATACGATTTGAGCAGATCGTCCGAATTCTGCACGAGCCCCCCTTGATTCGGGAGCGGTGAGAAGAGCGCGAGGGTCGGATCGTAGTCGTCTTTGTCATTAGACTGAGGCTGAGGCTGAGGCTGAGGCTGTTGGCCTGAGGCTGTCGTAGGAAAGAGCTGATGAGGGGCCGCAGGTGTACGCCTGGTCGGTGATTGCAAAGCTTGGCTTGGAGTTTGAAGAGCTTGACCCTGGGCCGAGTTGGAGAGTGAGTTGAGGAACATCTGCGCCGCCGCTGGAGACTGGAGTAACGAGCCGATTGTGGTTTGCAGAAGGGCAGGATCGAGATTAAAGGCGGCCGCAGCATTCGCAGTCGAATTCGGGCTGAGGGGCGGTACCTGAGCCCCATTTGTATGGTTGTTCTGGGCGAGAGCGTTGTTGTTGGAAGGGTTCAGTAGGCCGTACAATGCAGGAGGCGGGGGTTGGTCAGGTAGCGCTTGGTCGCCCGGTGTGAAGCCTGTCTTACTGCTGGCAGTAGACGCTGTCGGGGCATTGTAAGGAGAAATCTCATCCTCAGTAGGTAAGGTTGTGAATCGCTGGGAGGCGGATGTCCAGGGATCGTCTGTGCCGGAGGAAGGAGCTGATGCAGGCGTTTGGCGTGATCGGGCGCGAGCGAGGCGCGGAAGGGAAAAGGGTAAGGCCGCTGTGGAAGATCCTGGCGAGAGGCAAAAGGTCAACTGACACTCAACCTCATTCGCGGTAGTCACCGTTCGCCAACTCCACAATCTGGCCATCCGAGTCATCCCCAGACCCAGTCCGACCATCCTCTATCATTCGGTCTAACCCCAGCCTTCGCCGCTTCTTCGATACGCCTCCTTCCTCAGCAACTTCATCCTCCCGTGTCCTGGCAAGACCACCCCGTCTCAATGCCTCCTTCAGCCCCTTCAGACCTTCGCCTTCCGTCCCGAAAAGCCGCTCCAGGAACGAGACGATTAGATCGATCGTCTCCTGGTGCTTCTGATTCCGTTCCCGACTTTCCAGTGCCTCCCGCCATAAATGCTCATTCGATGTCTGCAGTGCTTTGAGGTCCGCCCCAATACTCGCCTGTGTTTGGCGGATTGCAGCAATACCCGATGTTATCGCGCTGATGTCGAACATCTGACCTGATGGGCCTACAAGCGGTAGGGCTTCTCCCTCTGTCGAACCATCGGTGATGAGGTGTACAGGATGATATTGTCCTCCAGGCGAGATCATCCCCGCTTGTCGAGCGGAGGACCGAGTGCCGCCAGTACCTGGAGGTATCGGCTGAGTGAGGACTCCGGGGCGGTTGTTCTTTCGTGTGACGCGATTCAGAAGCTGAGGTTGTTCACGTTTGAAGAACGGGTTGATGAATTCCCACAGCTCCAGCGGGGTTTCGTTCTTCAGGACACCGGATTGAAGGTGGGGAACCTTATCTACAGAAAGATCAGTCTTCAATGCCGGTAGGCGAGTATCACCTACGAAAGCCATACCTAGAGTGAAATGTCAGCTTAAATGCACATCTATACTGGAAGATGACTCACATGTTGAGCTGCCGCACGAAACTCGAGAAGTTAGAATGCTTGAAGAATCTCGGCAGCAGTTCCTTTCCGAAGCGCTCGTGATTTGGTACTGTATGGGATCGGCTTCATAAGCCCAGAAGTCACCAGTGATTGAGCGGAGACAGGTCGGCCTCATCGGGATCAGCGTCTTGCTGAGACTCACCTAGGATCGAGTCCCCCGATTCCGCCCAATGTATAAGCTCGTCCGTCCCGGCATCGGATACCATGCTAAAGCGAAAACGTCAGCCACGACTGGACCGTGGCAGCTGCGCAGCTCCCATTCCCTAAGCCACCGCTGACCCACCTGAACAGCTTGTTGAGGAACGCCGGCACCTTAATCACCTCCCCGTTCTCGTCAACCCTCATACTATCCAGCTTCGCTGCGCTCGAATCGCCATCCTTCAATCCGGTCTCCGATGATGGCGAGAGCCCGTCTGCTTTTGGTGATGGAGATCGTCTGCTTGGGCCAGCGATACCATTCAGGTTGGTCGTCATGTTGGAAGGGGAATATGGAAGTGAAGGAGGACGACAAGCCGGGAACTCAGCAACAAGGGAATTTCGACCGGTGTAGTGAGATTTGGGCGATCGACCTCGAACTACGAGTCGATCTGAAGTAAGAAGCAGCGGAGTGATACAATGGATGATACGGAGACTGGAAATATCAAAGACCGATTGATACGAGTACCCCTGTCACGCCTATTGGCTTCAGCGCCTACAATCATTGGGTGAATGGGAAACACCTCTCGGCTGGAATCAATGACGCTTCAGCGTTGGCCGTTTAAGGCGGGCCAGCAAGGATTTCTGCATCATGTCGGACGTTGGCGGTCCTGTCAGTCCCGATGACCATGAGGACGTGCCGACTGTCGGCTCGACGTCATCCGAGGACCCAGCTCCAGCTCCAGCTCCAACACCAGAACAGCAACCCGATAAGACTCCGGCCGAGGGCGAAGACTTAGCTCCTTCAAAAGACGCCTCACTACCCTCGCAACCTGTCCCAACCGCTCCTTCACCTGCTGTCCCAGCTTCCTCAACATCAGATGCGGCTCCACGTCCCTCACCAGCTCCACGTCGACCCAAACCTCCCACAAAAGGTATTCTCAAACCACCACCTCCCCCTCCGAAGCCGACCCTCGGTAATCGAATTCGCGACATCGTCACGAGCTCCGTCAGTGTCGTCGGTGGAGGTGCGAAGAGTCTGTTCGACCCCGCCGTGGAGACAGACAGCTCAATAGCTGGACCGTCGAGCCGAGCCGGTCCGAGCACGACTTCCCCTCAATCGATGAGTGCGACTGTTGGCGGGACTCTCAATGCCCTGTCTGGTCGGCTAGGGATGGGCTTCAGCCGCTTGGTAGCTGGTTCTCCTTCTCCATCAGCGACCTCAACCCCTTCTAGCTCTCCCATGTCGTCGAGGACGATACCGCTCCCCGAGACAGGCGGTGTTCCTGCCCCAATGTCTGAGAAGAGCCGGCAGAAGCAGCCGTTACGGCGGGCGACATTCTTGCTGCCGACCTTGAGTATCACCTATCCTATCAGTTCGCAAGGAGAGCCATGGAGTCAAAAAGTACTTGATGACCGGAGACGAGTCAGTAGGAATTGCGGCACTAGCGCGGGGAAGAGGCTGACGAGAGCCAAACAGATTGAATCGTTACATCGAACAACAATGTCTACGAGTAGTGGGGCAGAGTACTGGAACTCGACTCGGCTGGTGGCGCTGTATGAGAACGCTTGTCGGATACGGGAAGAACGGCCTCGTGTTGGGATAGTCAGAGCGCTTGAAGTAAGCTTATCTCGCACACACCCCTTTCAAGCAGTCGACGGCGTTGGCTGACGACGTCACCAGCTTCTTCCACCTCATCCACGTCCCCGACATCTTCACCTCACCTTCAAACCCATCGATCCCGCCCATCCGCCCGATACCGCTCCTGGCAACCTCGAAACGCCTCTAAACCGCCACGCCGCAGAAGCTCTCGCTGACCTTTTGACCGCTGAATGGGGACTGTCAGAACTCAAGCTCGAGAACGGCGTCCTGGAGGGAGACGACGCGTTGAAGCCGATCCTGCATGCGTTATTGATCAGCGGGACTCTGCCGACGCTGAGTCTCGCTGGGAACAAGAAGGTCCGGGCTGGAGGATGGCGATTACTTGCGGTCTTCCTGAAGCGAGTAAGTAACTCCCGAAAGGTACACGACGCTAGCTCATCGTGTATGTATAGGCGCAATCATTACGGTGCATTGACCTATCCGACACTTCCTGGGACAGGAAAGGCATTGATTACCTCGTTCAAGCCTTGAGTTGCGCTCCTATCCCTTCCTCGCTGCCCCTTGGGCTTTCCACCAGCTCGACTGGACTGCCACTATCTCCGGACCGCAAGCACCTTCCCGATCCTCCGACAGATACACCTCCCGAGAAAGATGAGCAGCAACAGCTCAATGGTTTCAGCAATGATTTTTACGGGTCATTCATACCGCCTGCACCCTTATTGCGGGACGGAGAAGGGGACAACTGGGCGGCTGCGGTGCAAACGCTCCGAATGGACGGATGCGGGTTGAAAGCTACCGTTCTAGAATCATTGGGTGAGTATACCGTTGTCGTGTCCGATTTGGCGCTTAGATGAGCAAAGGTCAAGGCGGGAGAGCCTCGGACCTCAAGAATATCTCCCTTCGGCGAAATCGAATAGGACCTCTCGGCGCGGTCGCATTAGCCCTGATGATTCGCGATTATCCCGACTCAGCAATCACTATGAGCTCCCTCTCCCCTTCACTCAATACAGCACCATCCATTCATGATCCCTCTGGACCCACCCTCGACCGATCACTATCGCCCATCCCTTATGCCGTCCGATCCCGGCGACCTCCACGTCGCACTTCCGGGGCATCGGATGATCCCGCTCTACCACCTATACCGCTTGTCGTGTCCTCTTCAGCGGGCGGGATCACTACCCGCACACTACCCGAAGGCTATAAGCCACCGCCACCGCCCAAGCACCCTCTGGTCTTGCCAGGAGGAGGCAACTCCACCATGCAAGATGGCGGGAGCTTCGCGTTGAGTCCGGCTGCAGCAGAAGGACGATCATCGAATGCCGAAGCAGGAGGAGCTAGCATGGCGCTTTCAAGGAGCGTACGGGCGCTAGATGGGGTCGAGAGAATCGGAAGACTTTTGACGCTGGATTTGAAGAGCAACGAGATCAAGGTGAGTACAGCCACCCGACTGCTTCGTTGAGCTGAAGCGCTTCGCAGAATGGCGTGGGATACATCGCTCAGGTTTTGAAGCGGAATCGTACTCTTCGGGTACTGAATCTGAGCGATAACCGGATCGAGGCGCCTGGTCTTGCCGCGCTCGCCGAGGCGTTGGTGAGCGAGCTCTTCTTCCGATAATCTATCGCTAACTCGTCAACTCAGAAATATAACTCGTCCTTGGAAACGCTTGATATGAGCTCAAATCCCTGCTGCGGACCCACGCTCGATGGGGTGAGTAGGGCCAGCGCAAGGCATTCAGATCGCTTATTCTGCTTAGATCGCAGCTCTTCGGACCAACTTCACCGTCAACACATCCCTGAAACGCATTTTCCTTTCCGACACAAATCTCACCACCGAAGGCGCGATCGCCCTCGCCGAGTTCCTCCCCGAAACCAAATCCCTTCTCCACCTCGACCTCACCTCCAATCCCTTCGTAGACACCGCGGGGACCTTAGCCATCTCTGTGGGACTGAAGTCCAACACCCTCATCCGATGTCTAGACATATCCATTCCGCCGAACGACCCTGAACTCGCCGACTTATCCCAGATCATTCTGCAGGCTTGTATACGGAATACCGAGCTGGCTGCTGCCAACCTGAAAGAAGGGAGGCCCGAAGTGATCTGGGCACCTATCAAGAAGAGTGCTTTGGTCCGCCATGTTAAGGAAGCAGACGAGGCTCGAGCCGAGAAGGAACGAGTGGAAATGGCTCAGTCTCCCGAGGGAATGGCTAGGGAGTACGTGTACACCCTTCGGCCTGAGGACGTCGTCGCAGTATCCCGAGAGACTGCTCGGGATCTTCAAACATGGTTCGAGGCGGGGAGAATAGCGAAACATAATGGCTTTCACGCTTGGAAACCGGATCAACTACCGAAAGACGACCTCCACCCTCTTCTAGATCGCGCGAGGGTCCTGCGAGAACGACTCGTCGATCAGATCCACGAGACGACGGATGATTCGAAGCTCGAACGGCTACTCACCCTCAACGACCAGCTCACCACCCACATCGACGCTTCCAAGTCCTTTCAGCACCCACCCCGTCTCCTCCTACCATCCCAAATCATCTCCCCCGAAACCCCACATCCTCCTCCCAATCCCATAAGAGGATTCCATCCTCGCCGGCATACGCGGATTCCATCCCATGAGATCTCGTCCCCGAACTTCAGTATCGGCGATTCCGACGCCGATTCCGACGCAGAAGAGCTGGACGTCGGTAAGCTCCCGACCTCGACCTCCGGGACACCGAATCGTGTAGAGGCAGGGTCAGGGGTAGGGCTCGGGATGGAGGATGAGAGCGTGACTAGTCCTGTAGAGAAGGCAAGTCGGGCATGGGTGGAGGAAGAAGGCGAGATCTTCAGGAAGGGCACGAAATTGGGTGTCGCGGAGGAGGATGAGGTGGAGGAGAATGGGGATATGCCGGGGGAGGTCCTCAAGCAGGAGGTGTGTCAAACTTTGTCCAATAGTGGGAGGTTGAAGACTGATGGTGATGATGGGTAGATACTGGATACGGAGGTTGCGAGGAGTCCGACGAGGAGGGTTATTGGTGTTGAGGAGGGTGAGAGGGAGGGGGAGGAGGGGGGCAAAAGGGAGGAGGGGGGCAAAGGGGAGGAGTGGCGGGTATCTGGAGAGGCTTGAGATGCATTTGGTGTGGACGCCATGTTATCATATCACGATTTTATAGGTATCGAGGATTAATGCCCATCAAAGCAGTCCCCAAAAATGGGATTGACCACGAAATGGGTGCCGTCTACGAGCAGAGCGAATTGGATCAGAGCCCTTGATATCGATTATCTGCTACTCTTGTGCATGTCAAGCACTACTACGATGATCTGGCACCAGCTCAAGCGCGACCTCCCGTACCTCCTCGTTCGGGAGCCGCGCAATCCTCTTCTCGTCGATCTGGGGAGTCCCCATTAGCTGGCAGCGTCATAAGCGATGCCTTCCCCAGATTAGGAAGAGCAATTACCGTCGACCAGATCCCAGCCGCGCTGATGGCACCCATTCCCAGCAACACTGAGATGGGCGGTAGGGCATCTGTGAAAGCGTATTGTAGGAGCACCGAGAAGACTACCTTTTCGAAAGTCGCTCAGCACGATTGACAAGGCCAGGAGGTGCTCACTTGGGTGTAACCGATAATCGCAATCTTGCCGCCTGTCTCCCGTTGTAGGGCGAGTACGAGGCCGATCTGGGGTACAAAGCTCAGAGCCTGAGCAACATATTCAGTCTAATAGTTTAACCCCCCCTGACCCACAGTGACCGTGACAAGGAGTAGGGTGACCACTACTTCAAGCGGGGGGTCAAGTCAGCATCCGCTTACCATAAGGAAGCTGGGCGGGTCTTTAATTGGCGATGACCGTATACGGTAGGCTGACCTGATGCTCAGGACGGTTCCCGCAATGCTGCAGAGCAGAAGAATGAGGATAGGGTCGGCGCTAAACCCGATCTTCCGGAGGAGGAAGACTGAGGAGATGCTCAGCGACAGGGATTCAAGGTATTGACATACAGTCGAGGGCATTAGAAGCCGTACATGTCCACATGAGCGGGAAGCCGAGGAGTCGTTGCGAGTTTGCCTGATATTCAGTATCGATCGTGCCAACCATCGTGCCGTCCGAAGGCTGGAGAAGCGGTTCGGCATCAGGGGAGGGCAAGGGATTGAAAGGACCGAATAGGAAACGAGGCTGAAAGACGACGAGAACTGCCCCGAATGAGATGACTGCATCCCGCTGCATCAGCTCGGTTCGAAGGAATATTGGAGACTGAAATGCACCCACCACAAGCCATAGTCTGCACCTTTGAGAACGGCTCGCCCAGGAACACGTATCACAAGAGCCGCGATCGGGAATGGGCGGATATGCAGGATTGAAACTGCCTCGGATAGGCTGATGTACACCAGACTGAGGCATACTGCGATCAGGTCGATGGAGTTGTTGATCCCACGGATCCAGAAGATGGTCGATGGTGAGTCGAGTATCGTCCTAACGAGAGCTGGAGAGCGGCTGAGGAGGATGATCAGACAGGTCAAGAACTGTTTCGGATGTCAGCAGAGGTAGTCGATTGGGAAGGGGATCACCATCATGAAGAAGACGATCTGGGCGGTTGGGACGTGATATGCTTCCTCGAGATGCTGGACCAGCGCGTCCTTGACAACGAAGTCGATTTCGGCGAAGAAGATGCCAGCGTGTGGATGAGCGAGGGCCCGAGTCCATCGTGAGGGTGAGGGATGGATATCAACCATATCTTGAAGTGCTGGGTCAGTAGTGGAGAGAGAAACATGATTGAGAGGGAGTGGGTGAAGCGCCGTTTGATGGATATCAGCGTGATGATCAGTCCTCGCTCTGGGACCTCCTTTGGATCCATTGGCAGTCCCAAAGGCGTTTAAAACGTGGTTCACGGGAAGTACTGTATCTATTCGACTGTCACCGTCAGACACCAAAGAATATCATTACTTCACAACTCGCCGTCTGAAGCCACAAGGCTAAGTCATGCAGGACAGAATGGTCGGTCTCGAATCAGCCAGGGTTGACATCACTTGTTGAGGAGTCGGTGAAGATGGAGGGGGGTATGATCGGACTCAACATGCTAGTAAGTCCTATATACATATGGCGCTGCCTTTCAACGGTCAGCCCAAGACCTCGGGAGGAGGGGAGGAGCTGGACTGACTTCAATTGCAGCGACGATTTATGCATCGCGTGATCCATCGTCCGTTCCATCCGCAAAGTCCGCGGCAATGCTGCGGGGTGCGTCTCACAGAGTTAAATGTGGAAGTTGTCGTCGTCGTCACTTTCGGCCTGAGCATATCACGATGCCCGGGATGGAGGTGTACGAAGCTGCATCGATATCTCATGGATTTGACTGCTCATAATCAACAGCTTCGAGGCCAAATCTGGGGGAATGTCGAACAGGGATGTGAGAGTCTCGTCTTGGCGACCTGGCAAGATAGGGCCGTGTCACCAATGTCGTGAGTTGAGTCTCTCGCATCTGTCTATAGTGAAATGAGCTCTCCTGTGCAAAGGGATATACTCCCTGACATCACTCGTCGCAAAGGGGACGCCGATCCCTCCTTTCAAGCACACACCTCTCTGTCATTTCATTCCTACTGATCCCTCCTATACTTCCCGACCTTCTGCTTCATGTTCTCATTTTCACGTCTTACCGATCTAGACCATGCAGAAGATATTGACGGATCCCCGATACTACCAGCAAGGCTACTACCAGGGCGGCCAGAGATACGAAGAGGAGAGTTACGCACCGCCTCCCGGTCCTCCGCCGCAAAGTCATGGCGGATATGGTGGGGAACAAGAGCAGTATGCGCCACCCCCAGGTCCTCCTCCCTCTACGTGAACCCCTGCATCACAGTCATCATCCTGGATAGAGAGATGATGCGAATTAGGTACTGCGGTCAGGAAGAGTAATACGATCCTCCGACCGGCGCACCGCCTCCCTCCCAGTATGAGCAGACGTGGGTGAAACGTCATACGTGAGACTGGTCACTCATAATCTTCACAGTGGAGCTGCATACATGCCACCTGCGGAGTATCAGCAAGGCTACGAGCCTCCCTATGGACAGCAGTACCAGAGAGATGATGGGTCGATGGGCCAGACGTACGGGCCGCAGGTGGTGGATCAAGCTGGGACAGTGTCGCAGCCATACTTCGAATATCCCAAGTGTAAATGCTGTCACGTTTTGATTTCGCCCGCTGATTTATCTTCAATAGGTGATGGGAGGAAGAAAGCCCTCTTGATACGTCTTCCTATCCATGCTTTTGCATACTGAGCTGGTGTAGATGGGGATCAACTACATCGGTTCGTCCAACCAGCTGGACGGCAGCATCAGCTATGTGCAGAATGTGAAGCGCTTCATCTGCGGCAAGTCTTGTATCCATCCTGGCGCTAGCATCGCTCACTCATCTGGCCAGATCGCTTTGGCTATGACCCTCCCAACATCGTGCTACTCTCCGATGATGAGGATGACGAGCGGTGTCACCCGACTCGCCAAAACATCACCCGGGCGATGCAATGGCTCGTGGCGGATGCTCAGAAGGACGACTCGCTGTTCTTCCATTAGTGAGTCGAGGCAAGGCGCTCCGGGACTTAGCTGACGGCGCAGCTCCGGCCATGGAACGCAGCTTAAGGATGTCGATGGGGACGAGGGGGACGATGACGACGAGGGTGGGTGTCTGCCATGTTGCTTTGAGTGATTGATGACAGGCGATAAGCGATCTGTCCCGTGGGGTTTCAAGAAGCGGGGATGATCGTTGATGACAACAGTGAGTAATCCCTCCAGGCTTGTCGCAGAGCTTGCTGGGCATAAAGACTCCTGGCTCATTGCTCGATTCAGTGTGAGTGACCCGGACGACACGAGACAAGAAGATTGATCCGTCCTTGCCAGTCACACCATGCTTGTCAAGCCCTTTCCTACCGGCTGCCGCCTCACAGCTATCTTCGACTTCTGTCATTCTGGTACCGTCATGGACCTTCCCTACGTTGTGAGTCGAGCAATATCGCAAAGCGAGCTATCAAAGTCAAGTATGAACATCTGCTGATTGCGCTTTCAGTATTCGACTCAAGGCAAGATCAAGGAGCCCAATCTGTTCGCCGAGGCCCCGCAAGGCCTCCTGACTGCTGGATCCGACTCATTCAAGGTGACACGGGCGGCGCCCTCAAGTCGCTATTCGGACTGGCTAAGAACGCTTGAATCGCGCGGCGGAGGTGACGGAGGAGACGAAGACGAGTGCTGCGGACGTCATCCAGTCGGCGGGGTGCAAGGATGATCAGACTGTGCGTTGAATCTTTGAGACCGGAAGGTTGCTGACGATATCATCAGAGTGCGGACACCGAGGAGGCTGGCAAGGCGACAGGGGCCATGTCTTTCGTAAGACTAAAGCATGAAGGGGAAAGGTGTATTTGTTGACCCAGCGAAATGGGCCTTCATCGCTGCGCTCACAAAGTACCCGCAGCAGAGCTATCAGCAGCTGCTGGTGAAGATCCGTGAGGAGATGACGGGAAGGTACAGTCAGAAGCCGCAATTTTCGGCTTGCCACCGTGAGTGTCCTTATGGTTCCGCAATCTTGGGGCTGACGAGCACAGCGAATACGGACTGGGTAGTTGTGGCTTAGCTGGGCGAGATCCCGAATGGCATTCAGACTGTATGGTACGTTTGAGATAAACCAGATGGTAATGTGACGGTTTCACCATCACTGAGCCTTAAATGACTTGATCGATATCGCGGTGCTAATAAGTGAAACATTATGTCCCGATAACCCTGATACTTGTATAGGAGGCTGACCGACGAAGGGTTATCGTCAATACCGGCTTTAATGGAATTGTTATTCATTCCCCTATCCCATATCCCGAACTGAATTGTCCATGTCCTATCCGCAATCCTTGATCCCGAAGCAAACTGATTATATGACCACTCCTCCCCAGCCTTCCTTTCCGCCCTCCCCATCCTGGTCATACGGTCTACCCAAATACCAGTCGGTTCTTCCGCGCCAAATCCACCACACTACGCCACTCTTGTGTCTTCCTCACGACGTCTCGGCTCTCCACCGCGTTCGGGGCTGCAACTTCACCTTGGCTCTCCCGCGCCGATCCAACGTGCACTGTTCAGCACTCCGCAACCTGCACCGTGTCATCATCCGCACCAACCACTCCCACGGCCTCCCTCAGCTCCACCTTCCACATCACTCTCAGCTCTCCCTTCCGTATCCCACCCGTCCGCTCCCTATACGACATCACACTCCTCAGCTTCTCATTCGGTATCACACTCCTCTATTCGTCCTTTGACATTGCACTCATTAGCTCCACCTTCCACATCCCACTCATCAGCTCCTCGTTCAATATCACACTCCTCAGCTCCACCTTCGACATCGCACTCGTCAACTCCTCGTTCGACGTCATAGTCCTCAGCTCCTTCTTCGGCGTCACCAAATACTGTGACAGTCCCGAAGGACGACAAGCCGTGATGGCTCTACCTCGATAGCATGGTGATCTCAAAAGGGTCTGGAAGCTCGAGTGGGAGAGGCAAGGGAGTGGATCTTCCCAAGTGACGGTATGTTCCCACAACTCATCAAGCAATAGTCTTGCTGATGGCACATAAGGCGAGCCCAAAAATCCCGTCTACCTCGTCCCGCCACCACCGCTCTTCTGAATTTCATCACCAATATTCCCCTTCGCGCACTTCTACCGACCATAAGGTCTCCTCCAGTAGGACCGAGAAACTGTCCAACTGGCAATCTCACCTGACAGCCCTCCGCCTCATCCACTCCGAGACCAGTGCGGAGATCTCAGACCTAAAGCATAACATCAAGTATTAGGCGAGTGATAGGAAGTATGCGCAGAAGCTCTACCTCGAGGAGCTGAGGATGAGGCGGGAGCTTGACGAGGAGATGAGGGTGGCCGAGGCCGGGGTTGTTTCTCTTGGTGGTAGCGCGGCGAGAAAAGGGTCGTGCGGGTCGAAGGAGAATGTGGCGTAGACACTGGTGTTCTTGTGCTCTGTCTTTCTTAGAGCGTAGTGCCTCGTGCGTGTGTGATGTCACATGCAGATGGATCGTGTCTTTGAGCGATTTTTTAATAGGCGCTGCCAAGCCCAGCAGCCACGCCCAGGACAGGAAAGCGGGATTACGTCATACCTCTGTCATAACCGAGCTCTAATTCTCAGTGCCGCCCATCTCTCACATCTCTCGCCTCCCGTGGTCACTCCACGCTATCGCCTGAGTTGACTGTAGTAGAGTGACCGCCGCCGCCATGTCGAGCTACGATGATGCCCCCCTCTCATCCGATGAGGTCATCACTCCCAACCAATTCAAAGAATCGATGCGACTTGTCAGACTCCAAATCGCCATACCCATCTCCGTACTTATCGCCATGGGAGCGAATCTCGTGTGCGCCCTCGCCATCAAGCCCGGTCTCCGTGAGTCCCTCATTTTCTATGAGGAAGGGGTTGAAAGGAAGTTGACGGTGGACTGGGGCAGCTGGGATAAACGCGTTGAAGCCTACGTTATTGAGTCCGAATAGTCTGATGATTGGGCTGTATTGGGCGGTTCTCTATTTCCTTCAAGGTAGTTTTTCCCCAATCGATAGATGATGAATGGCTGACGTGGGGTAGTCGGCTTCTGTTTGGAGTTATTGTTGGTCCGGAAAGAAGTGACGAAGGTTGGTGCGGATTCAGTGATAGGGAGTTGAACTGATGAGCTGGGCAGGAGACGCTGGTCTACGGTGTCGGATTACGATTCGCGATTGCCAACTGGCTCATGGCGGGCTGGGCTGTTTGCTTTGTGCGTACCACACCTTTCCTGCCTCGGCTATCAAGCTGACCGCATTTTCAGACGCTGCAGTTCTTCATCGGCGCCGAGATTGCGATTCTGCTCAACGTCATCAACGTGTATGTCCCTTTATGCTTCTATAGCCTTGAGAATTCTCCTCTGGTCGTCAGGTCACTCGAGGCTCGCTGACGCCCCGCCAGCCTCTCCATCCACCTCACCCTCCTCTCCTACCCCGCGACGCTCACCCGCCCCATCGACGCCCTACTCATCCACGCGCCCATGGTCATGCTCCTCGCCATCCTCTTCGAGCTCGACTGGATGCACAACGGTTTCGTCGCGCTAGGCTGGTTGATCAGGGACGAGTCTCAGCGTGAGAGATATACTTGGCCGGCGGTCGGTCTCATCGCGGCCGTCAACATAATCGCTGCGGTTTGGGAGGGCATAAGGCGGGAGTAGTGAGTCACGAGATCCCGATTGGAACGATCCCAAGCTGATCAGGATAGCTTGATGACGATGGCGTCGATATATCTCCTCTTCTCTCTCCTATTTTCGGCGCCGCGCAGTCAACCGACTCTGCCGACCACGGCATTGCCCAAACCCACACCGCTGCTGGTGACACTCATTATTTGCCTGGTGCTGCATCCGATTGCACTGGTTGCTGGGGTGGCGTGGAAGCGAACACGTGAAAGGGAGGGTAGGATCAGACTCGAGGAGGAAGTGGATCATGCCGAGCGGGACGAGAGGGCGGCCGAGGCGGAGGTGGCGAGGGCGAGGGCGTAGTCGGCTCAAGTCTCCGTTTACTTACTAATTCCTGGTAGTGTTCAAGCATGCATTTTTACTCCCGATGAATAAGTTAACGAACGGTCGCTGTTTGTTTCTATTGTCCATTAAGATGCCAGTTCCGGCTGGTGCGCCCTGACCCTCATTTCGAACCCCACTCTCATCGAGCACCATGGACCGCGACTCGCCCAAGATGAATCGTCTGTCACTAGACGACCTCTCCAACTCCGCTTCTTCCTCGCGACCGACCCGACCGAGTCTATCGCGCAACCCCTCAAGCGGGAGTTACCGTCGAGCGTCACCTAGTAATCCATACCAGACTTATCCGTTCCCGCCCAACGCGGCTTCGTCGTACCCCCCGCGGTCAAAGGTGGGATTGCTGAGTGTCTGGCGGAAGGTGGGGAGCATGATCCCGCCGGGGATGAGACGGGTTTTGATGAGCTCGCCTGTGCTGGGGGTCACGCTTCTAATCTTCCTCCTAATCCTGGTATTTTACGTACGGACTTCACCGACCTCAACCCTCCCAACCCTCTCCAAATCGACATTGCCCGATGTAGCGCTCCCCTCTCCCAAGGCAGAGCTGGACACCGGCCCGATCAAGCCTGACCCAGGTGACATAACTCTCCCCGACCTCCCCGACCTCTACACCCCTTACTTCCCCACCTTCCGACTCCCCACCGCCCTCCTCCACCTCCCCCTCCTCGCTGTGAAATTACACACCTTCCTCACCCGTCCCATCACCTCCCACACCCCCGAATCAGAGGACGAAGAACATCGCCTTTGCCCAGCTCGGTTATCGGATAGATTGGTGAATCCTGACCAACTTAGGGGGGATCGGGATTTCTGGCGGGGAGTCGACACGGCGGAGATAGCACGGAGACGAACGGATGTCGTTAAATGGTTGGATCGGAGGGTGGAGAGGGGTGAGGCTGTTCTGGGCGGAGAAGGAGTTGGGCAAGGACGGGGAATCGTTCTTACCGGTGGTAATCAGGTTAGTCCTCCATTCGGAGAGGGAAGAGGGCATGATTCTGATAGGAGTGTCCGGGTAGGATACCACGTTGAGAGCGCTCTCGCTCTTGAGGCATCTTAGGAGACTCGAGGTGGATTTACCGATCGAGGTGTTCCATTATCCGGATGAGTTGCTGGATCAGGGGCGCAGGCGGGAGATTGAGGGGCTGGGAGCGAGGATCGTCGAGGTGGGCGCAGCTCACATGACTTGGGGACATGCGGCTGATTTGGGTGATAGATACATGGGGTGTCGAAGGACGCTGGGGCCTGGAAGGTGTGTTCTTCACCGGCTTATGGCGTTCCGGGCTGATCTGGGGTATCGGCACAGAACTTCCAGGTTTATTGCGAAGATCACCTGCGTTGATTGACCGGGTGCTCATGATCGCTCAGATCAAAGGCCTAGCCATCGTCCAATCTTCCTTCCGCGAGATCCTGTACCTCGACTCGGGTACGTCTCTCCTACTATCTTGACATGATGAAGCTCATGTCTACCAGACAACATCCCTCTCCGCAACCCCACCCACCTCTTCTCTGCCCCCATCTACCTCGAGCAAGGCCGCGCCGTTTTTTGGCCCGATCTCTCGAAAGACCACCCGGACAACGCGATCTGGCGAATCATGGGGGACACATGCTCCCTCGATCACTGGACATTCGAGTCTGGCCAGATCGTCATCGATAAAGCGGGTAACGAGGGGCTCAACCTCGCAGCCCTGATCATCGCTGCCGAGATGCAGGTCGAGCACAAGTTTTGGTTCCATCTGTGTGGAGGGGATAAGGATACTTATCGGTGGGCGTTTAGAGCGTTGGGGTTGCAGTGGGGGGAGAGCCCGAGGTGGATGAGTGCGCTGGGGTTCTTGAATGGCTTTGAGGGGGGACGGTTTTGTGGACAGTGAGTCGAGGTCTAAAGGTGGGGTTATGATGGGCTGATGAGAGAAGTACGACGCTGCAGTATGATTTGGTGATTCCGGAGGGGTTGACGAGGGAGCAACCGCTCTTCGTGCATTCGTAAGTCCAGGTCCGAGCTAAGGGACTGAGATCACATGCTGATTGAGGAAACGAAGGAATCTGCTCAAGCACCTTGGAGCTTCGGGTCTGGGACGGGGCAGCACGTTCACCCACGTCGTCAGTACTTCTTTCCTCTTTCCTAGACAAACGCAAATGCCCTCCTTGCCATCTTCCTCTGCTCTTTCCCTTCTTTCCTGACCTCCGCTGACGTGCGGCAGAAACGTATGTCCGACGATCGTATCTCCAATCCAACGCTCAATTACGGCCACTTATCGGTCTACCAAGGTCGCGCCCGCGGCATGTGTCTCGATCTTGAATGGCACGACTCGACCGCCGAGGAAAGAGGAGGGGTGGAAATTGAGACGATCGAAGTTGGGGACATCGAGGGGGATGCGTTTAGGGGGTTTGAGGGGGCTTTCTTCGATGAGGGCGGGAGGATCGGTGGTTGGTGAGGATTTGAGGAATCGACGCTGTAGATGTAGATAAGGATACCCTGCACGACTTATACCCACTATCTAGATGGATTCATCGGACAATTTGGTATGGCTTGTCCTGAACCGTTTCATTCGAGGTTTGAGCTCGGCGTCAAGTCTGAGACTGTGATTCACTTTCATTTGTTTTCAAGCAATGCTATCAGGCAGAAGATCTTGTTACACGGCCTCACTCCAGCGACCATCTTCCCGCCTCATAAGCCCCATGAGCTCATCCACTGCCTCGTTTTCCCACCCGACCTTCCTCGTTTTCCCACCCGACCTTCCGCCTTCCCCGTACCTCCTCTCCAAACGTCTCGCGAAGGCCCGTTACCTGGGTACTCAGAAGACTGTATGGCGTCAGAAGATCACTAGGTCGCTGAAGATGACTAACGCAAATCTCCGAGGCCCGATGCGTCCATCCCCGAGTTCTCCTTTACGCCGAGCTCGAAGTCTTGGCAATCACCCTTATCAGCTTGGCCGAACAGTACGAGCGTGACACTTACAGCCATAGATGATGGTCGTCGCCATCAGGATACCCGTGCCGCTCCCCAGTGCACCCATCATGTCGGCCACTACGGACAGCAGACCCAAAGTGGCGCCGCCGAACGCAGCGGCAGTCGGGATAACCCTTTTGAGTTCCTTGTAGATGGATGCATCGCGGTGACCGGCGAGGGTCATACTCTGGTCCTTGAGCTGTTTCGCCACGTCTCGCGGACCGGATCCGGACACCTCGATCCAGGTCTTGGAAAAGATGGCGCAGGCGGTACAGATGAAGGCGATGTAGATGACCGTGTGGAGCGGGTCGGTCACGGCTGCTGTGAGGGAGTGCGGGGCGGAGATGTAGTACGCGATCCCCGAGACGGCGCCGAGCTGAGATGGGACGTCCTCCATAGGCTTATGGCTGTCAGTGGAGAACAGACAGGAGAAGGGAGACTCACCTCCCAGACGCCGAGAAGTCGGACGAGGAGGTTGTCGGGGAACCGCGAAGACAGCATCTGGCTGACGAGGAACACATTGCTGGTCAAGGCAGACTCGAGCATGATCGGCATGTTGGACGTGTAGAACAGCTTGACCGGGTAGCTTCCCCTTTGACCGCGCATCTTGCTACTCTTGATCGGGATCTCGATTCGGAAGCCCTGAAGATAGATGACGGCTGCGAATACTGCGACCGTGGCGAGGAGGTTCATAATGTTCGGCAGTCTCTCACGGTAGAAGGCCTCCTTCAAAGCACGGCTCTTGTTACTATACGTGAAGAAGAGGTGGAAGAGCGCGATGATGGCGCCCTCGAATTCAGGCCCTCGACCCGTGTTGATGGTAGTGGGCGAAAAGGCCTTCCAGATGATCGACTCGCAGATGTTGGTGGCGATGAAGAGAGAGATCCCGGAGCCGAGCCCGAAGCCTTTGGTAAGAAGCTCGTCGAGGAGGATAACGATGAGCGAGGCGGAGACGAGCTGGAGGATCAAGAGCAGGCAGACGCCGGGGCCGAGGGACGAGGGGGATCCATAGAGACCGGTGAGGACGTAGACCGTTGCCTGGCCGAGCGAAATGATAAGAGCGAACACTGTACAGACGAACATCAACGGGGCTCCCATCTCGCTGAACGATGAGCTTACGCTTCTGGGCTCCACCGAAAAGAGCGCGGTCATCCTTGAGGCTGAAATCGACATCGATCAACTGCGCACCCGCGAGCAGCTGCATGATCATCCCGCTGGTGACGATTGGCGTGATACCGAGCTCCATGAGAGTCCCTCGGTTCGACGCGAGGATGGCTCGGAGCCAGTATAGCGGATCAGACGAGTCGGACGACATGATACCGTAGAGTGGGACTTGCGAGCAGACGAGGAAGATGAGGAGGGTGGTGGCGGTCCAGAGGATCTTGTGGTTGAAGATGACCTTCAATAATATCAGTACATGTTGGAGCAGGTGGGGAACGCCAGGCAAGACGAACCTTTCGTTCAGGAGCGGTCACTTCTGGTAGGATGGACATGAAAGGCCGGACGAGCTCGAGAAAGCGAACTGCGGCCAAAAGGTCAGCAGCATCCCTATACTCTCCACTAATGACTCACAGCCGGGCATCGTGAGGATGGAGACAGGTAGCGAGAGAGCAGGCCGAGCCAAAGAGCTAGCTGTGATCAAATGGAGCCAGTAAAGGGGTGGAAAGACGGAAAACACCGGCCGCACGAGAGACGGCTTACGTAAGGTAGAAACAAGGTGCCCCGCTGTTCATCCTGTTTTGACCCTCGAGATATTTTGCATCTCAAGGCTTCTGTGGGCATGCATCACTGCGTGGTGAGCATTCGGGACCTCCCAAATAAGTTCCCTCCCCGATTTCCTAGGGCAAACTTAGGCAGCACACTCTTTCCACCATGTCCGACGACCCGACCGCTACCGCTAGACCTGGAGTCTCCCTGTCCGCTCGCCCCGACTATCGAGCTGGTCAAGCACCGATCAAAGCGGAGTACGTACCACATAACCAGACTAAGACCCCAGAGCGACCCAGAAAGAGCTGATGGAGTCGAAGATACCTGCTCAATCCAACCCCTACCGCGGAATCCAACTCCTCTTCCACCCTTAACGACCGAAATGCCCACCCTTTCGCAGACGACGATGCTGCCGAGGGCCAGACCTCGACCGCCAACCCCGATGCTCGGGATATCAAGCGCCAGAAGCATAACAAGCGGGACAAAGATCGAACTGGGCAGAACAAGGCCCGCTCATTCCCCGTCATGCGAGAAGCGGGCGTGAGGACGTGCCGAGCTTGGGAGCAGACTGGGACGTGCCCTAAGGAAGCATGCAAATTCGCTCATGGTTGGGATGGATACTTCAAGACCAAGCCACCTGATATCCACCACGAGTGCGCTGCGATGATGGGAGAGGTGCCGCCTTATGTGAAAGAGAAGGAGAGAATGGTCGGAGGGGATGACGAGCTGGGAAAGACGGTGGATATGGGGACGGAATGTCCGGTCTTGAGCGACTTGGGGTACTGCCCTTATGGATGGCGATGTAGATTTTTGGGCGGCCATGTGCGCCGGAGCAGTTCTGAGAGTGCGGGAGATGAAGGAGCAACGGAGCGGATAGGGGACTGGGAGCTGCTGGGGAAGCAAGGCGAGTCGAGCGGGAGCTGGAGGAATCGAGAAACCAACTGGTCAAATCTCAACGTCATGTCAAGCCTGAGGGGCAATTCGGTACGTCTCTGTCTTAGGGAGCGAAGGGCTGGCAGCTCATACTAAGGAGTAGTACGAGTATCCGTTCTCGGAGAAGTACCTGTACCATGTCGAGCCACACAAGGCTGTCAAGCTCACGCGCAAGAATATACCGGTCAAGCAGACGAACGGAGCGGTTTCCGAGGAGGACGGCATGAACGGCATGATGTCTGCGGAAGAGGCCGTCATGAGTGCGCCCACCACCAACGGGATGAACGGAAATGTGGATGGCGAGAGCGAAGCGATGGATGTTCCATCGAGACCTGAGGAGAAGAGGCGACTCAACTGGGATGGCGGTCTATACCTCGCCCCGCTGACGACAGTCGGGAATCTGGTTTGTCTGATTCCTCACAATCGTCCGCAGCTGAAGAGTCCGGTGCGTAGCCTTTCCGACGGTTATGCGTGTCGTATGGTGCCACCATCACCTGCTCCGAGATGGCTCTCGCCCAACCGCTCATTTCGGGCCACTCGGCAGAATGGGCCCTGGTGCGCCGGCATGATTCCGAGAAGATGTTTGGCGTGCAACTTGCTGGAGGATATGCGAATCAGATGGTCCCCACGGCTGAAATGGTGAGGAAGGAGATTGGGGATGGAGCGGATTTCGTGGATGTCAACCTTGTAGGTACGGTTTTATTGGATGGGGCGGAAGCTAATGAGTCGGAAGGGGTGCCCGATCGATTTGGTGTTCAATCAGGGTGCTGGCAGCGCCCGTGAGTTCAGCGCAGGGGGATGAGCCGATCAAAGCTGACGAAGACAGTATTGGATTCGCCGGGCCGATTAGGGAAGATCCTTGTGGGGATGAACAGGGCTCTAGGAGACAGTGAGTTTTAACTAATCAATGGCGATCTTAGCTGACGAGTCTAGTCCCTTTGACTGTCAAGTTTGTGCGTTTTTCCCTGCAGAATAAAAACCGGTATTGATGTCAACTCCGCTAGCGTACTGGTGTGGCGAACAGCAAGCGAAATGCGCACAAGCTCATACCTCGCTTCGCAACAGAGTGGGGAGCTAGCGCGATGACCGTGAGCCCTGGTCTCTCTTCGAACCACCATGCTTACGAGCCGGTTTCCCAGCTGCACGGCCGTTCTCGGCAACAGCGATACTCCAAACTCGCTGACTGGGCGTACATCCGGGAATGCGCTGGCGCCCTCCGTTCCTCCTTGTCCGACGCCGGACTACCACCTGTCCCCATCTTTGGGAACGGCGACTGCTTCTCCGCGCAGGGGTATTACGAGGAGAAGGAGGCGAGTGGGGTGGATGGTATCATGGTTGCGAGAGGGGCTTTGATCAAGCCTTGGATATTCACCGAGATTGCTGAGAGGAGAGAGTGGGACATCTCCGCTACCGAGCGGTTAGAGGGCATCCGAAAGGTCAGACACGCCTAATCCTGGTGATGGCTAGAATGACTCCGTGCAGTATGCGGAGTTCGGCCTCTCTCACTGGGGTTCTGACGCTCAAGGCGTCTCCATAACCCGCCGGTTCCTATGCGAAGCCCTCTCGTTCCAACATCGATACATCCCCATCGGTCTACTCGAGACACTCCCACCCAGACTCAACGAACGACCACCAGCGTACCGCGGCCGGAACGAGCTGGAGACGCTGCTACGCAGTCCGTTCTCGGGAGACTGGGTGAAGGTGTCTGAGATGTTTTTGGGGAAGGTGGAGGAGGGGTGGAAGTTCACGCCGAAGCATAAGAGTAATGCTTATGGTGCGGAGGAAGCGCAGGGGTGATGGCAGGGGAAACGTCATGCATGCATGTGCTTACCACCAAACTGAACATCTACCAGCTGGGGTTGCAAGCAGGGTGGAGGCAAATCTCAATGAGCTTAACGTCCTGAACGATCGCCATCCCCCTCTTCCGGATCCACCGAGAACCTTCTCGAGACGGACCCGCGACAAACCACGGCCTTCAATGAATCACAAATCCGATCAATGCCCCTGGCCTCGTAACTCATTCGTGCCCGGACAAGTCATTATCGTGGCATATCCACACCTGCTAGACACGCCAAATGGTGTCAAGCAAAAGAACCCGATCCTCACGAATGCATTCCATAAGAGGTGTCTGGTCTTTCGAGGCTCTCCAGAAGAGATCTGTACTTGTGGTCCTGTAGTCATGTGCGTCATAGTGCGGCATAAGGTTTGTCAAGCTCAGCATGATGATCATAGACCAGGGGGTTGAGATTACCCGACCGACTGATCTGGCGGCTGTTGAGGCGCAGTCTACCATCTTGGACCCGGAGGTCGCACTGTAGGTGTCCCACTTCAGCACATTGTCCATTGTTGCACAGCTCACTCACCTTCTGCTGCGATTGGTGGTTCCCTTGCCAGACTCGACAGTTCTCGCTTGTCGGCCTTGAGTTTTCTCAGGCCACCTTAAGAGCTTGTTCACACGTATCAGCCATTCATGATGTTGAAATGGTGTGCAAGATACGCAGACTGGTCCGAAGCATGTTCCAACGGCCCCAGCGCCTCTCTCAATTCCTCCAAGCTGGTCTGATCCGGGATTGAAGCTTGCTGACTGACGGTGAGAGCCCGTTGGGTATGTTGATACAGGCTATCCCTGAGGCGCGTGATTTCCCGGCGGGTGGCAGCTCGTCCGTCTCGGGAAGTCGAATAGACGGTCCAATTTGCCGAGGATGTTGCGCAGTGCGCGGGTCCACTCAAGCGGGTCGATATCGCTTGGGAGCCTGGCGGTGGCGGTCTCGCTCTCGGTTGCAGCTGGCTCGTCTGTCTGGTCTTCATCTACGCGTCTTAGCGGTTCTTTAGACGGGACGGTCATGAGGATAGGTCGGGTTATTTGGGTCAGCACGTCGGTTCGCGCGATGTTTGTAAGCGGTGCGGATCCAAGTCATCGGGTTGTGTGATTGGATGAGTGGATAGGAAGAGGATTGTCGGATGGTACGTCGGAAGTACGGTGTTCTGAAGAAAGGATGATTTTAGACATCCGACTCGTCTCGCCAGATCGGATCAAGTCGGGCGGTTCGAAGGGTCTCGGCGGGATATTTCGGGCCGGATAATTAGTACATTACGGCCGAGAACGATCGGCTCTTCGGCTGAGAGTTTGGTCACCTTCTGGAATTGGATTCGATGATCTCGGAATTCCATTCCACTCTCTGTGATACTTTAGAAAGATGGAGGCATGGCGACAATACCACGCGTTTGGCGTATCCGAGCAATCTGAACCCGAGCGGCGAAAGGAGGGTGAACCATTTGCACCGGCACGAACAGCGATCTCACCGGCGTCAACCGCTGAGACCCTTCACGAACCCGAACCGAATTCCATCAACGTGAAACTAGAAGAGAAGGTTAATCGCGGAAGAGATGATCCGTCGCCTCCACCCAATCCACTCGAGACCGTCCCACCCCCACTTGGTGGCGAAGAAGCCGGCGCAAATCAGCCTCCACCCTCCCAACCCATTTATGTCTCCTTCCTCCCTTCCGACCCCCAAAATCCCCAGAGTTGGAGCACAGCATACAAATCATGGGTAGTCTTCCTCCTCACCTTCCTCACTCTATCCCTCACTTTCGCTTCCTCCGCCTCCTCGTCGGCTGAAACAGGGGTCATGGAGGACTTCGGGTGTGGGAAGGTCGCGGCGACTGCTACGACGGGAGTCTTCCTCATCGGGATGGGGCTCGGGGCGATGCCAGCTGCTCCTCTCTCCGAATGTACGTCCCGTCATCTCTTGCAATGCCGGGTAGTCCAAGCTGGGTAGTCCAAGCTGGGTAGTCCAAGCTGGGTAGTCCAAGCTGGGTAGTCCAAGCTGATAAGTGAGATAGTGTATGGTCGACTACCCGTCTACGTTGTCACGATAATCATCGCGACCCTATTCGAGCTGGCCTCCGCCCTCGCTCCCAACATCACCGCCCTAATCATCCTCCGCTTCATCGCCGGCCTCATGTCCTCCGCCCCACTCTCCAATGCCGGTGGTACACTCAACGACATCGGTAACCCCGTCGTCCGTACCGTGGCCTTCCCGCTCTTCGCGACCTGCGGTTTCGTAGGTCCCACACTCGGTCCTATCATCGGCGGGTTCCTGGCTACCAATCCCAGCCTCGGGTGGAGGTGGTGCTACTACCTCGTGGCTATCTGGAACGCCCTCGCTTTTGTCGTGGTGGCGCTGTTCATGCCGGAAACGCTCGCGCCTGCACTGCTCAAATTCAAGGCGATCCGGCTGAGGCGCTTGACCGGGAATATTAGGTGGAGAGCTAAGGTAGAGGACGAGAGTCTGAAGGAGGCGACGGTCCGCGCGCTAAAGAGACCATTCATGATGCTCGCCGTCGAACCCGTCGTCCAATTCTTCACCACCTACCTCACCAGTCAGTCCACCTTCCTCCACACCCGGATCCCACTAACAAGCCCATCCTTAAGTCGTGTATATCGTGCTCTATGGGAGCTTCACAGCCTGGCCCATGATTTTCACCGCCCACGGAATCTCCCAAAAACATATCGGCCTTACCTTCCTCCCCATCACGATCGGCTTCATCCTCCTCCTGGCCGGGACGTACTTCCACTTCCTCCGATATCGACGGCTCTATATCGACGCGCAGGCTGGGAAACAGAGGAGGGGAATTTGGAATGGGAAGGTCGAGCCGGAAGAACGGCTCGTACCGCGTATGGCACCCTTTTCTCACAGTCTCATCGATACATCAGGCTGATGTGAGTAGTCATGGCTGTGAACATACTGTTTCCGGCAGGACTATTCTGGCTCGCCTGGACTTCGCCTGAGAAGTACAATTATTGGATCCCCATGATGAGGTGGGTCTTGATCACGCACCCTTCTTCTCGAGTGCAAGAAAGTCCCAAGCCTGAGCTAGTGATGATTCAGTGGCCTGCCCTTCGGCCTCGGCCTCCTCGCGATCTTCCAGGGGACTATGCAGTACAACATCGACGCGTACGGTCCTTTCGCCTCGTCTGCTGTGAGCCTGCGCGTTCACGACTCTCATCCTCTCGTCTGATTCCGCTTCGTCGTAGCTGGCGGGCTCGACTCTGGTCCGATACGGTGAGTCAAGGATGAATTCTATCACGGTTTTGCTGAGAATCTATTAGGCGTGTCTGGTATCGTCATCTTGGGATTTCCCGCCATGTACGATAATCTAGGGACGCAGTGGGCGACATCGTGCGTGGCATTGTCTCCTTTGGATCGGTATAACTGAGAATTCTCTACAGGCTCTTCGCGTTTCTGGGTCTAGCGCTCACACCGGTACCTTTCGTCTTCTATCACTATGGTGCGTTCGATCCGACTTCTTGAGACTGAGCGATGATGCTGATTTTGCATAGGCCGGAGAGTCAGGACACGGTGTAGATTCACCGTTCGGGATTAAGCGCCACTGCTATAGGCTAGAATGTCCGCATGCATGGTCGTACGAAAGATTGTACCGCAAGATCTTCACCCCAGCTTATGCGGTCCGAGCGGTGGCATCGCCTCCGCTATATACGCCGCTTCTTCCCAAGCCATTCGGCCCCTCGCAGTCGAGCGGAATTCTGTCAATCCTGCGTCTGCCATAGGCCATATGACTTTCCCGGATTGGTCTGCCACAGCCGGATCGTCCCTGGTCCCTCCTTATCAGCGCCAACCCGATGTAAACGCCCGTAGCAGCTCACCATCCTCGGATCCGCTAGCATACACCTCGCCATCTGGGCTATACGAAGCACAAAGCACCGGCCCATGATGCCCTTTGTATACCTCCTTTTCCTGTCCGGAATCAAGGTCGTACACCCTCACCCATGGGTCATTTGCGGATCCCACGACGAATCGATCGCGGAGGAAGGGGTGTAGGGAGGCGGAAGTGGGTGGATGAGGGAGGGGGATGGTCACGGGAGGGTGTTGGCTGGACAAAAGTGTCAGGGTCGAGCCAAACAGATCGCAACGATTCATACGTACCGAAGGATGTCGAGGAAGTGGACATTGGAGCCGGATGTGACGCTCAGCGTCCCGCCTCCATGCGCGAGCTCCATCGAGGATACAGGCTCGCCGAGATCAAGCGAGGTTGTCTGCGTAAGGGTGCGTAGGTCCCACCAGCTGGACTGCGTCAGCTACCGGATTGAATGGCTTATCAAGGGATCGCTCACCGGACCAGCCCGTCCTCTGCTGCGCTCACGCCGATGGTCCCGCCCTGCCCCTCGTCCCAGACAAGGCTACGGACTGTCCCATCGCATGAGACGCCATCGGGATTATGCCCTAGGACGAGGGGTTCCGCATCAGGTCGGCCCAAGTCGAAGAGGCGGATCTTCTTCTCGTGTCCGCCCTGCGAAATCAGATCAGCTTAGCTACGAAGTTGGCCTCCTCCCCGTGCGGGAAGAGATTCCGGTTCAAGAACACCTGACCGTCAAGAGGTACTGGGGTTGCGATTGCGGATTCAGCGCGACGGACCGGACTATGTGTTTGTGTTGGAAGGTGTGGAGTGCTTCGCCAGAATTGGTATCCCAGATCTTCCTTCGTGATCGAAAGTCAGCAGGCGAAAGGTCACCGACAACAGGCAACAGGTCAACTGTGACTGTCGAGACTCACGCCGTGAAGTCTGCACTACCTGTGATGGCTCGAGAGGTATCGAGAGAGATTTTGGATGACCAGACAGCACCTTTGTGACCTGAGGAGGGAGCGCCAGTCAGCTGGAAAAAAATCATTTGGAACCCGCGGAAGATTCGAAGGGCATCGGCTGACTCACCTAGGAACGTCCCAATCCAGTCTCCGAGCCAGCTCCGGAGCATAGGGTTGCCGTCCTTGCACGCCGAGATGAGGAGGTAGGTGCCATCGTCGAGGCTGCGGCATCCGACGTCAGCGTCTAGCAGGGAAGTTGTCGATGGAGGTTGACATCAAGGCGTCTATCGCTGCATCACGTCTAGCGGATCTATGGACTTTGGACTGACAGGTTTGAGAATTGAAGATGTGTGACAGGCCGCGTATGCCCCGAACACAAGAGCGGCTGGACTTTGATCGGAGCATTTCCATTCTGTCCGTAGGCGACGGCGATAGTGGGTTCGGGAGTATGCGGGTGAGAAGGAGGGTTGGCGTAGCCGTTCGTGTAGTTGGTCATAGTTGAAGTACGGGTAGACCCTCAAGGCGAATGGGTTTATTGGATAAGAGGCAGAGGCGGTTCGTATCCGATTTGAAGAGGTGATGACGACTTCTCCAGACGAGAGATCGCCTATATTTATCGTATAGTATGCAGCAGGATTCGCTCGGATTGGAAAGCTTCAGATTTGAGCGGTGTTGATTCGTGACAGTCGGGGCGTGAGCGTGAGAAATACAGGTGTATGTGATGTCGGAAGCTAGTGTACAGTGTCGCCAGCGGTAAGCACCAGGTCGGATGGGAAGGGGGCGGGGCGAATTTGAATACTTTCTAAAGGGAGGCTTGGACAGTGACCTGTAGATACGGCGGGAATGACAAGGATGAGAAAGGGGAGAGAAGCGGGATGAGAGGAGACAACGGGAGGCAGAATGAGTCCAGCGATAACGAGTCACGGGAGTATTTACGGGCACCCCACGCCACCAATGCGTCAACAGAACTTATTTCCGTAAGTCCGCCTTTGTCCGCTGTAGGAAGGTCTGTTTCGATTTCGAAGGCTCTAGCTTTGTACGCCTTTCTGCCTGTCCACCTCTGCGTCTGCGCCTCGTTCCGCATTTCCGGCAGCTCAAATAACTCGCTCGATCTCTCAAGATGAAGCTCGTTAGGTGGGTCACGCTTCCGGCATGCCCTTCAGACGCTCGGTGCAGCAGTCTCCCAAGCACAGACTATCGGCTGTCGGAGGCTTTTGCCACTTGCAATGGGTATACACCTATTGCAGGCGGTAGGAGCACCCGCAGCCTTACTTGCGACACTCTTCTCAGAGGCTGTAGCGTCAAGCCTGCTTCCTTTTTGCTGATCCACACCTTTCGCAGATTCTTGATGAAGCTCAACAATGAGACGGTCACGATTGAGCTCAAGAACGGGACTGTCGTGCACGGCACCATCACCTGTGAGTATGCATCTCACCGACTGGACAAAACTGATCAGAGCCTATTCACCCTCGTCCTGTCCCGTGTACCCATACTCACCTCGACCATCTCCAACCGACATCTCCCTCTCGAACCCTTTCGCCCTTTATTTAATTTATTCTGCCTGTTTCGCTCGGCAGCCGTTGACCCCCAAATGAATACCCACCTGAAATCCGTCAAACTCACCCTCCGTTCCGCCGCCCCCAATACCCCCCAACTCTCACTCGACAGCATAGCCATCCGAGGCAATAATGTCCGATACTACGTCCTTCCCGATTCGTTGCCGCTGGATACGCTTTTGGTCGACGACACGCCTAGTGCGAAGAAGAGGAAGGAGACAGCTGGACCGCGAGGGGGACGAGGGGGACGAGGTGGACCTAGGGGACGGGGTGGGCCGAGGGGTGGGGGAGGAGGGAGGGGTGCTCCTAGAGGGAGGGGATTCTAGTGGGTTTTAGTAGCGATGAGAGGTTCGAATCCCACCTGGGTCTGGTAGAGGTCGTGATCATTGTCTTTGATCCGTGTACGAATGACAATACTGCATTGCTATCTTCCTTACGTTCTGAAAATAGTCCCTTCTATAAGATCTCAATGGATCTACATCCCTAGTACCCCTTTTTAGGATCGACCACGTTGAACGGCTTATGCCCCTCCCTGACCCGCTTCACGTTCGCGACTAAGAGATCCGCCGCTGCGTTCATATACCCATCAAAGTCGCCGGATGTATGCGGGGTTATAATGACACGGGGGTGGGTGAAGAGCGGATGTCCATCGGGAAGGGGTTCGGGGTCGGTCACGTCTAGTGCTGCGCCATAGAGCCCATCATGGGAGTCGAGGGCCGCCAGAATGTCGTCTGCAGTCAAGCCCCATCGTCAGTTCCGGATCACACAGACCGCGGGAAGACCATACCAGAATGTGCTAGATCTCCACGACCAACATTCACCAATACCGCGCCTTTCTTCATGACCTCTGTTCATGGTATCTAAGCTCTGACGATCTGACGAGACGCTTTTCGACCTGAAAAGCTTACTGAAGTGCTCTGCTTTGAGCAGGAAATGCGTTGCTTGCGTCGATGGCAGACTCGCGACAAGGATGTCGCAGCGGGAGATAAACTTCTTGAACGACTCGTCATCGGTTGTCGCATAGTATGCCGAAGGTATCGAGCCTATCTCGACGACGATCTCAGCTTCCCGTCCTGTTCTGAGCGACATCGCTCACCGTCTGCATCGCCTGTGCCGGGAATGATGTACTGGCCTTTCCGTCAACAATACAGCCGGACACGGGGAACGGAGGCATACCCCATCGTCTTCTCGCTTGGTCCCGCTCGAGTTGGCAGCGATGACGTCGCAATTTAACGCTTTCAACAGGCGAGCCGTCTCTCGGCCAATATGTCCATAGCCCTGGTCTCGCTGTCAGGCTCTCCTCCTCTTCATCAGCCCTAGCAACTCACGAGCATACCCGCCGTCTTTCCGTGCAGCGACGAAGAGTTAGCGTTTAGTCGCTCAGCCTCAGCATGTTTTTCCAGTTCCGCCGTATCTGGCCAGTGTGCGTTCTTCTGTTGCACATCAAATGTCGGTGTCGTTCTGGACAGTAGGATGGGACGCACGCGGCAGAGGAACATCTGGAGCTGGTGATTGCGATATACTTCTGCTTATCAGTCATTTCCAGGAGAAGAGCGATGGGATAGACCGTTGACGATATGCGCGATGATGAATTGGGGTATCGAGAACGAGTGAATTCCTGCCCTGGTATCAGCTCGGTCTGCATTCCGGTCAGTAAATACACTCACCCGAAGCCGACGAGATGGAGATCTGTTTCTTCGCCTTATCAGTTTTCAATACCGGCATCTTCAGCGTATTATTCGCACCCGCTACCATCTCCATCAAGCCCTTCCCCCTTGAAGACAATCAAGACCCACCAGAAGTGATCTGAATCAGCTTAGTCCTCGGGATAGCCTCGATATCGGTAATGTCGCCAGGAATCCCAGTGCCTTGAGTGAACCAAACATCGATATCCGCCAATACATCCTTGGGGATGTTCTTGTCCGGGTGGAAGTGCACGGTCTTGAAATTTGGTTTGATCTCGTCGAGTTTTGAGGAGGAGAGGTTGACGGTGCAGCACAGGGTATCGAGGGTGATTTTGGTCATGGCGAAGATGAGGTACCCAGCTTTGGATATACGCAAGGAAGAAAGATAAGTTTTGGGAGAGAGAGTGTGACTTGCCTTATTCCCTTTGTTAAATAGGACATGGGAAGGGAGGTGGGAGATCCCGTCAGAATTTATCTCGGCGATCTGCGAAAATAGATCCGCGATCCGGACCGGGGTCTGCCGGCAGCGCCGTATTCATCGCATAGCGTACTGCAAAAGCATCCTCTCCCCTACTTCTCCCCCATTGCACTCTGCAGCCAGATCAGATCCCGGCCGAGGATTACCCTTGAATTTGCCACGGACCATACAATTACGGAGGATGTTGCAGTGTCGCTCGCCCCCCTCCTTGCCCTTACCGTGGCAGCACAAGCTTGCCATATCAGCCGCAACGATCCCCTTGTTTGCGACATGCTTGTCGATGCGCTCAATCAGAGCTGTCTTGATGGCAACCGGCACCTGGCAATCTTGGGGTTTAACATGTTCGTTTGGGCCGAACTAGATTTGGCACGTCATCCCTTCCCAGCTCGTCTTGAAGCGTATCTGACCAGCCGAATACGGTGAGCTGGGTCAGAGACAGAAGTTCGGTCTCAACATTCAAGCGGATGTCAGCAGTGAAAGTGACTGCCCGAGTCTAAGGTGTCTTTCGCACGCCCGACAGCCACTATGAGACCTCTTGGTGGACAAGCTCGAAAGCAAGCCTTCGGCGATGCATGGTATCCTCGTTTGGTAGATTGATCCTGCATTCCTCGATATTGTCAAGGCGCCCCGCCCGCCTTCAGTCTGGTCGTCCGCAGCACTCCGAGCGCGACCTTGCCGGTGTATCCTGAGACGAGTGATAGCACCAGGAAGTAAGGCAAGAACTGCAGCGTCAGATCAGCTTAGCCCGACAGCCAGGAGTGACAAGGCGAGAAGGAAGACCCACCTGATAGAGCTTGAGCCCCACCCAGTACGTGAAGATGAGACTCTCCAGGGCTGCAAGGCATCCGAGGAAGAGATAGCTCGAGCTCGGAGCAGCCTTGATCTCGAGAGACGGGTAGACCTTGCCAACCTATGTCAAATAAGTCCCGTCCACACAGCTTGCGAATCCACCTACTAGGAACGCCAAGACCGCCCAAGGGGACAGCGCTAGTCCAGTGCCCAATGCGCTCTTCACGAAACCAACGGTGTTCTCGTCCTCCCGGAAGGTATGGAATATCTCCTGCTCGGGCTGGAACGCCGGTTCGCCAGCGCGAGGAGGGAGGTCGTGGCGTCCGCGAGGGAGAGTCTCAAGGATGGAGGGAGGGAGGGTGAGCTCGCCGAGTGGGTAAGAAAGGGGAGTGTGGTCGGCGAGGGAGGAAAGGAGGAGGGTGAGGTGGAGTGGACCGTGGGTGTGAACAAGGGTTGAAGGGGGTTTGGCCGTGTTCTGTCGAGTCTCCATCGTCAGGATCACCAATCGCGATTTAGTCGATTGCGACTCACCAGCGTATAGCTCGCCCGTCCATTGCTCTTGACAGTGACGGGAAGCGTCACATCATCCCCTCCTTTAGGATCCTCGAACAGCAGATGCGCCTGATGGGGAAACACCCCATCTCCGGAAGTCATATCTACCGTCGTAAAGGTGAGCTTCAGCGTCGAACCATCACTCAGTACAACTGGCGATGGGAGCGGAGTAGGCTCGTTCAGCCTGGAGCGGATTAGTACGGAATGTGAAAGGAGATGGAGGGACTCACGTGAAGGATACATCAGAGACACCGTCTGGAGAAGTGATGGCGAGCTTGCCCTGCTTGATGCCGAGAGCACCAGCGGAGACTGCTGATGCTGCGTAGAGAGCTGTCAGGACAGCGGTCACAAGCATAATGGTATGACGCGCAGAATTGACGTTGATGATCTCCGGTAAAAAGACGGACATGATAAGCAGCAGAGTGACACGTGGGATCAACCACCGCTCCACAAGGTTTCCACGTGGCAGCAAGTTCAGCCTACATTGTCACACAGACACTTAGCCGCGATTTTCTGCTAACACGATAGGCAAAGTGACAAGCGAGAAGGCAATGCGCGAATAACGATGGCAGATTCATGTTCGTAGAAACACACAAAACGATGAGCTCTCCGCGAAGTCGCCGGACACAGATCTGATTATGCCGACACCGGTTCATTCTTCTCCCGTCCGATTCAATAGTCTCCGCTCCAAGTTCAATCCATCTCCGATGGATACCCCCTGGCCCTGCCTTTTCCTTTGCGATCGTGAGTCGGGGACTGACCCAGAAGTTCTTGCACCAGTGGCTCTAAAAATTGGCGGAAGGACTCGCAGGCTAACATCCCATCCATGACGATCTTGCGGGCGGACTTTCCGTACGGAGAAGCATTCCGCGAATGTCGCCTTGGTAACTCACAGGTCGACCATCTCGGCTTGAAGAAAGTCTCTGTCTACCGTATTCGTAGCTTTCTTGGTATCCTCGTGATACTGTTTGTTGCTGCCCGTGAGGTCGACCACTTTACCGGCCGCAGTGCACGGCAATTCTCGTAAACCATAGAGAGCGGCAAAATGCGTCGAGAAATGCATTCGCATCTTAGGTGTCAATGCTCTTACCATTGTTGCTGTTTGATATTGCCGCCCTGAGTCTCATATCAAACTAGCAAGGAACACAGGTCCCCATCATTCTCAGCATTCCTCAATATGGTTGCGCCGCCAAGTGTCCCGTCAACGCCATTGCCTGTCTGGGTACGCCAGTCTCGAGCTTTACGCCATGAAGCTTCCAGATTGCGGACCTATACGCTGTTATAGACGACGAGTTAATGGAGGGGATGTGTCATGTCGGGGACTTGACTCCTATATAGTTGGAGGCATATCCCGGGATCGGGACTTCCTATTGATGCTTTTTAGCTTTGCGGTCAGTGTGACCAACTACGCCTTTCCGTACATGACAGGTCGGAAATCCCTCAACCTTTGCCACCCGTTCTATTTATGCCCCAATATCTCCAGTGACAAGTCAGAGACACTCCGTGTTCCAGTCTTCTAGTCTGTGGTTACCCCCCTGATCCGATCCGTCATCCGTGACAGGATCCGTGACAATGCTGATGTGACGCGTCTAGGTGGCATGCTTGACAAGCTATGAGCTGAGGCGCAGATGGTGGTTTGCTAGACGTCTGTTTGATACGCAACTTGATTTCGTCTTACAAGTCGCGACTTGATAGAAAAGAACTGCCCCAACGAAGTGCTCGAGACTTTATAATTTCGCTCATAATGAAGTGGTTCCCTAAATTTTTTGGCGATTTCATCACCAAGCAGGCGGAGATTTGTTCGAGTGCAAATTCCACAGCTCGCTCCTCGTTGCAAGGGATGCTGGAGGGGGAAAGGGGTCGGGTGGAGTTTGAAAATTTGTTGAGGCGGTTGAAACGTCCGGATAGATCGCATTGCGGTTTTCTATGCGTTGAATCGGAGAAAAGAATCATCGTATACCGCACAATATTCAGCATGGTCGGATCGAGAGTGCACGAGGCAACAATATTTGTCTCGCGGAACAAAGCAAAGACATCTAAGGGGCAACTCAACTTGTTTTTGTAGTTACTGCTTAAATAAGTATGTCTTCCCGGCTCGTATAACGGCTAGTATGCAACCTTGTCATTCCAAAATGATTGGTTACGGTTGAGATCAGAGTTCGACTCTCTGGTCGGGAGAATATTTTTTGGCTTTCCGCAAACTACCTCATCCTCATCCGGCTGGCTTGCGATGCTATTCCTCCCTGCATGTTTTTGATACTCAAGTAGGCAGCAGCGCTCCGAAATACAATCTGCCAACGTACAGCCGACTTGCATGTACTGAGAGTAGTAGTTATGCACAAAAGCCTATTCCCTATTATCACCAAAAATGTCAGTCGTCAGATCGTCCAATGTCAGCCACCAGCTGACATCGGACTGAACACGTTTATCAAGCGCAGAGCACGACTAGCAGCTATCTTCATGACTACTGACAGACTTAGCAGCGAAGATCAGTCCAGTACAAGACTCTCCTGATACGATGACTTATGTTGATTGTATGTGCGTTGTACCACCTTCAGCACATAATGGATTACACGACGAATCTTCGGATGACCTCCCAGTTCTGTGACAACTCTGGACCTAGGAATTGACCACCATCGTCAATCGTACCCGGACGAGATTCTATCCTGTAGATGAAAGAAAACCCTGTGTTATATTCAGGATGAGATGGTATTAACAATAATTGAAGTCGGATTGCTGAGCGGTTTCATTGCATCCATTCCTGTTCGTAACGGCTAGTAGGCTGGCTTATCAAGCGGAGCCAAAACCTATCCCATTGTGTAGCGGCAGCATGTCTCGTACACTGCAGTGCTTTCGAGATCGAAACGGACGCAGAAATGAGCTGTCATTTTGAGTTTGAAGGGTATAGGGTATGTCGACGTTGAGGGGTCCGAATCGTTTCAGACAGAATGCACTTGGTGCATGACGCTGAAGAGCCTGAATTCCTGAAGTTGCGCCGCAGGGGGCAGTGGATATCTTTGTGCATACTTCGATGAATTCTTAGGTCCTATACCAAATGAACGCTCAAAATCGCTGAGGTAAAACCCTCCACTCCGAGCTCACCAAGATCCTCTTTCTTCCAATCAGCATCCACATCCTTCGCCCTTCCGCACCGCGAGTCCCTCGATGCAGACCACCAAACGTCTCCTCGGTGCCTCTCGACTCCCTCTCACCACCAAGCGAGGCAACAAAGACTACTACAAGGGTTTGTCGCCGCTTTCACTAGCGGAACCCTCAATCCCCTTTCTCGAAGTCTCCTTTCCGAACCATACTCGCAATCCTGTACCATACCCGCTGAGTCGAGAGCTGACCCGAAGTCTAGGTACTCGGCAGGCCTTCGTCCCCGGTGAATCACGACGTACCGGTCCTCCCGGGAAACACGTTTTGAGAGGGCAGGCGAAATACCGGATCCTCGACGAGCAAGTCCGGTATTTCGTCTCGCCCGGACCAGAGACATTACGAAATACTGAGGTATGCCCTCTCCAATCCCTCAACTCACCTATCCCTTCCCCATTTCTTCCCCCCTCGTCCTCTCTCTCCTCCCTCCCCTACCCCCTCTCTTCTACCTCGCCCAGATGAAGCTAACGCTTATCCAGCTACGACCCTACGTCTTTGCGCCCGACGACCCCACCCCTCTCGACCGGCACCGACGTTCCGAAGCCCGCCAAGCAGCCCTCGAAGCCGGTGAACCTGATCCAGATCCCCAACTGGTGAAATTCCCAGCGTTCTACCCTCGAGCGAAGGATTATGCGGCGGGTCCGAATGGGGGACAGGCGTTTGCCAAATGGTATAGGGGATTGAGGGAGGAGGAGCGGCAGGCGATGATCATGGAGACGAGGAGGAGGTGGTGGGAGGGGATGGTCAGGCGGTTTGGGAGGGCGAGCCATGCGGAAGAGGTGGAGGGATCGGAGGGGGATGGGTCGCAGCAGGCAGGCCCGTCGGATGGTTCGGAGAAGCCGGGGGGATTATAGCGTGCACGCCGCTTGAGTCCTGCCCGCTCATGGGAGGCAGAATGCGCCAGCACGTAAGTAGCGAGGTAAACGCGACTTCAGCACGGATAGCATCGCAGCGTTTCGTCATTATGCATTTCCACTTTCAACATATAAATTCTGGTAATCTAGCTTGTCGATGCACCCACAGCCTGGTTCTCGTCAGCCTCGATCGGACCATCACTCGAGTGCAGTGACTCACCAGTCTCTTGAGATGCTCCATGAACACCTGCAAGCTCACATCGTCGGTAAAGATCGCCTGTCCCGCCGAGGGATTCGCCCCATACCCGCCGCCCGACATATGCGTAGTGGACGGGTTCAGCTTGCTGAGCAAAAACCTCGCCTGTGATCCACCCTGATCGGTCACCACATAACGCGGGATCGGGTTCCGGTCTTCTAGTAGTTCCTGCGCATCGCCGATCGGGGATTCCAAGAGCTCTTTGAAGTTCTCGTATCCTTCTTGGTCCTGGTAGTTTGCTTTGCGCCATTGAGCGATGGTCTCGCCGTGGAAGATTAGGATGTGGAAAAACGTGTCAAGGAGGAGAATGACGTCGGGTCGGATGGAGACGGAGTCGAGCAAAACGGGGTGAGGCTCGACGTCGAAGGTGTACGACATGAGGGTAGGTTGGATCATGATGAGGGAGTTGTTGACGTCGGCATCGTTGAGCACATGTCTTAGACATCAGCGCGGCCGAAGAAGAGGACGAGTGCCTCACCGGTAGAAGGCGGTCTCGTCTGGCGAGTTATTGAACACCTGTAGGAACTGGCTTCGACGGAGATGGAACATGAATTGTGGATAGATTGAGAAATTCGGGCTGAGCTGGAAGCTTGTCGGATCCTCCTTCCTGTACTCCGCGAATTTTTGGCACAACCGGATGAGCATCCGATCCAACCACCGCAATACATCCGGGCTATCGTCGATCTCCGCCTTGAACACCGCGATACGCGCCATGAGTACCGCGGCTGCCTCCTGATCGAAAGATTGCGCGATAGATGGGTGTCCACCTTCGTGGAATGTTCGAGCGATCGTGGTTACGCGAAGGCGGAATTGACCGGAGGCATGCTGATAGTGTGTGACGAATTGAATGAGACCTGACTGATTCGACTGAAGAGGTTGGCCAGCGGGAGTGACAATTTCGAAGTAGGTCGCGAGGGATGTTTTGGGAGTCAAAGAGCAGACCTTCCATGCCGATGTTTGACCGATTCCGATCTCCGTCTCGCCGACACAGGGTGATTTCTTGTTAGCCGAGATGACATGGCCAATGACGCCGGAGATCTTGAGCTCCTTCGTTGTCTTCGATGACGCTTTCAGTTTCGTTTCGCCTGATGCCGGATGCACCAAAAACTCACCAGCACCTCGAATGTCCCGTTGAAGCCCATCTTCAAATACCCCTGATCGTCCTTCCCCAACGTCCGAAGGAAGCTCTGTTTGAAGATGGCAGTCATGAAGGAATCCGAGATGACCATGACACCATTCGTCGCGTTGGTAAGCGACTTCATCTCGAGCAATCCGACCTGGTCGAGGCATCCGGCGTAGATGTCGATGGCATGGCCATTCGCTGACGCTCGCTTCGATAGGCCCTCATAGTACTGGCAGGGGTCAGCGCTCGACAAGGACATGAAGTGCAATCGAGGAAAGCGCTTAATTCACCTTGGTGGCCCGCTTGAAGTGCTTGACCGAGTCCCGGTCGATGTCATGGTGCGACCTGATCGGCTCCCGAAGCTCCGAGCTGACCACCATTCCCGGACCATCCGTAGCAGGACCGCCGGAGAAGAGCATGATCCTCCCTCCGGTACCAGGAAAGGCGGACTGATGATATCAGCACATGAGATCTGCTCAAGCTCGATTGACCTCACCTCGAGTAGCGACACCGCGACGCCCAATGCCACACCCGTGCACCTGAACGGCCTCTTGTCCGTCTCCACCGGCCACGGATCCCTCTGCAGTCCCTCGAGGATATTGGTAAGCTGGAACTCACACGCCTGCACCGGCATGAGGAATTTGCTGGCGGCTGGAGCGGGCATAGGCTGGCCGGGACGGAGGGGTTGCATAAGGCGGGATGAAGGGTTGAGGCCGAGCATGTCGGCGATCTGCTTGGATTGGTAGTCTTTCGATCCACGGAAGACGTATGACTTGGGGCATTCGGCGAAGGCGAGCTCATGGACCATCGCCTACAGGCATCAGGAGGAGTTGCGAGTAGTAGCCTAGTGACTTACCATTGTGCCATAGGTGATGAGTCCGACCAGCGCGTTCGGCGGGATCAAGCTCAGACTGACCACCAGGGTCTCGCGCAGGGCCTTCAGCTCGTCCTCGTCCACGCACAAGTCCACGACGTAGAGGAAGATCGGCGGGATCTGTGCCGGGCGAGAGAGGGTGTACTCGATAGTGGTGTACTTGGGGAGGAGCTCGGCGGGGAGGTTGGTCTGAGAGATGTCCTTGTAGTGCGGGGGAAAGGGGTTACGTTGAAGACAGAAGGGGCAGATCCACATTTTCCCGCGGACATCGATTTGGCTGAATCCTCATCAACCCTGACCAACAGGAAAGCAGAAGGGAGACAGGAAAGAGGAACGAGACTCACCAGTACGGGTTAAGAATCGCCTTGCATGAAGCTTTGCATGACACCGGTTCGTAAAGGACTGGCGGGAGGTCGTCTCGCTCCTTCAGAGGGGTGTAGAGCGCCGAGATGGGGACGACGGTACGTGTCGCCTCGATCCGGCTTGATGGCCATGCATTCCAGGAGAATCGAACACCTAGTCTGCCTAAGCATCTCTCATGTGACGTTCGTAAGCAAGTGAAACCTACCATCTCGGTCCTCCACATCCTCGAAGTTCGAGCCGTTCATGATGTTTGGCTCGTAGACTTAATGAGCGAGGTGGAAGGCATACAAAAGTGCGAACGGTGGTTAGGCTGACGTAACTAGGTCTGGCAGCAGGGCGAGTGCCAGACGCGGAGTTCCGAGGGATAACTCCGAAAAATCAGGCCACGATCCAGACGGGGACCTGCTTTCGGAAGATATACAGAGAGATGAACTCCATGTCGACGGGAGACCACCAAGGGCACATGAGTGTAGCTGATATATGACTTTTTCCACCCATGAATATCGGGAATCAATTACCACTGCTCTACGATTTCCCTTCCAATGTCACCACGATATCTTTCGCTTGGACCTTGTCGTCTCGAACATATCGTTCTGAAAGCATTTCACCCCGTGGACGGGTCTGAACACCAACTTGAAAATCCACGTCGTCCTCATTTCATCGCTGGAATGGGCCTCAGGGATATGCTCCGGATGACCAGGGCGTTGTGGATCGCGGCAACGTTTCGCCACGCACACGCTACAGATTCGTGTTATGAGACGTCTCCCGGCCTTGAAGCGGGGGCCGAAGCGATACATAGAAACGACAAGAGCTTATGCCGCCGTTCCCTACAGCTTCTACTCACGCTCCCGCACTCTTCATTTCTCGATAATCTCCCCCTCAGATTCTCCAGTTCTCAACCCGGATTTCTTCGATAGAGCCAAAACGACTGTTCGTGAAAAGTGTTGGACTGCACGCGTTGATGCGACTATAGCGCAGCTGCCGGTCAATCGGCGGGAGTAAGCCTGCTGTCTCTGTGCATAGAGGAAGAAGAGGATCTCGCTGATTCTTGCCGATCGGACAGGCGTCTACCGTCAAGTGAGTCGTCTTGCGATTCAGGTGGCTCAAGTCCACTTCTGACTGTAGTGTTCAGAGACAACGTCACCGGCCGCGCGGTAAAAGAGCCTGCCAGGGTTGACCCAATCGCTATGCACACGGAGGTATGGGCGTCACGTACGCCATGGACCAGGCTGCCGAAACCTCCGACCCTGAGCATTCTAAGTGAGTACACGTGTCGACTGTAAGCTAAGCGGTAAGGATGAGCAGCAACCCGTCGAGCCACAAGTCGAGGCTTTCATCCGGATTCCCACTTGACCCGAATCACGGGTATTCTGCAGACGGTGAAGAACATCAATGGTGACAGCAGGGATCGCTGTAGAGCGGAGAGTCTCGTCATTCGAGCAGTGAAACGACTCTTGCAATCTACGCATGGTCGTGTGAAAGTCAAGATAAGTCTCGCCGCGAGAAACAAGATACTGCCACGCTGCAAGTTCTTGACGAAATGATGCGATGGGTCATTCTTTGGAATTCCGATCAATGATGATATAGTCATATGCAAACAGGGCTCGATACGGCTTGTCGAAGGATGGGCGACGACGCCATCAAGAACACTCGCATGCCCGCAGACCTAAGGAGAGGATTATGCGTTTGCGACCGGGGGACCCTGACGTTGTAGACGTACCGGTGAGTCATATTGAATATCAGACTCACACGTAGTTTGACAAGCTGTCTCAAGGGTCAAGATTCACGCCACTGCAGGTCCGCCAGCTACTGTCCGGGGATAAACGTCACGTCATCGATGGCGCCCGTGCGCTCGCTCTTCGCCTAGCATCCGCAGCCTCCCAGAACTCCGCGAGGATCCAATCATCGCGGCGAACTTCGTCTCGGTCTTGGCCCAAGAGATTCGGCGGTACTGTGAAGCTGCTAAACTCGCCGACGCCGCTGGGAAGATTTATCTGCTGCAGCAGGATAAACTACTTTCAGTCTCATATCGAGCGCTCGCTGAATTGCCGGTCCAGGTTTGAAAGCCATCGCCGATTGAGGGACGTCAAGGAGGCCTGCGCCGATCTCGTCACGCGAATGGAAGAGCACAGCGGATGAGGTGCTCAGCGGTGCTCGAGCGGAACGTGAGTCACTCCATAATTATCCCACTAACCAAATGGCCCCTCCCACAGTCTCGACTCCGCAAGAAACAAGCCCGGCTGTGGTCCCCGATATCAGCTTCACCTACCTTCTCACCTCCCCCTTGCTATTCAGGTACTCGGCCCCGACCTTCAACGCCCACAAAGTCCACTACGATCGCCTTTGGACACGGACCATCAAGGGGCATCCGGACTTACTCGTCCACGGGCCACTTTCCGCCACACTGCTCATCGAGCTTGCGGGGCAGTCTGATGGAGAGCTGAGCAAATTCGAGTATCGCGCTGTGAAGCCGATATATGTGGATCGGGAGGTGAGGTGTTGTGGTCGATGGGTCGAGGCGGAGGGAGGGCAGGGGAAGGGGAGGAAATTGAAGTTGTGAGCGGAGCAGGAGGGGAGTGTAGGGATGCGAGCGAGCGCTTGGATTCTGTAGCTACACTGTCAGGAAAGACAGCATATTGAGATGAATGTATTCCATTGTAAATTTTGGCCACGCTCGAATGGGCGAGGACCCCAGTGCTCGGGGGGAAGACCGGAGATTAGATAGCAAAGGAAACTGAAGTCGATCATCCACACTCTTTACCATATATCCTTCATCGACCTGATTTCGACTATAACATAGGTGGTGACCACGACATACTCAAAAGCTGGGGATGCAACCCACCAGTCTGCTTTCATCCGTTCGCATGCAGCGCCTTGTCGCCTTCCATCATGTCAGACAGTCCACCCGCGCCCTCTCCAACTCCGGAAAACCCCTCATCCCCCGCCGTGCCATGCTCTACGGTACCTTTCCTTGCGTATCCCTCATCAACCCTTCTCCCAGCATCTCACCCTCACCTTGCGTGTCATGTCCAGAGCTAAGGTGTCATCCACAGTCCCCGGCTCGAACCCGCGCATGCTCGAGAAATCCCTAACCTCCCCCGCTGACTCCATCGCATACGACCTCGAAGACAGCGTCTCCTCCGGCAAGAAACGTGAAGCGCGGAAAGCGGTTTCCGAGTTCCTCGACGTGGGTCCTCCCCATTTTGTCACCTCCCTCCTCCCTCTTCCAGTCTCATCTTGCCTCGATTGCTGATGAGAGCTGCAGGGCGAGGCGAGAGCGAAGGGTGAAGTGATGGTACGCATCAACGCCGTTGGAACAGGCTACGAAGAATCCGACCTCGACTCTGTCGTCGGTCCTTCCCTTTCTTACCTCCTCACGCTGATGTGAATCTAGCTGAGAACGAGACATATATCCGCAATAGCATTACCCAAAACCGACTCGCCCGATCATGTCTACTATGTCGTTTCGCGTATACAGAGACTGTGTCCCCCGGAGAAACAGATAGGGAAAGGCGCGATCCGGATCATCGCGATGATCGAGTCTGCTCGGGCGATGGTGCGGATCGAGGAGATTGCTCGTGCTGGAGAAGGACATTTGGACGCTTTGTTGGTGAGATCCCACTGTTGCAGGGTTGAATGAGCTGATGGAATAGTTTGCTGCTGAGGATTGTGAGTTGCTCTTCGTGGAGTTTAGGCGATATCGAGCTGATGAGGGAGATTGCGCGGATGTGGGGTTGATCAGGTCGGAGGGGAGGGGGGAGTTGCTGTATCCACGGTCGAAGGTGGTCACCACCGCCAAGGCTTTCGGGCTACAGGTTATCGATATCGTACACCTCGTTTCGCAATCGAGGAAACGGGTGGAGCTGATGGACGGAACAGGTCTGCGTGAATTACAAGGATGATGTTGCCTTGCGGGAGGAGTCAGAAGAAGGTAGACGCCTCGGCTTCGACGGGAAGGTCGGCGCGCATCATGAAGAATAAACAAGGCGTTGACGAGACGCAGCAAGCGATACATCCCAACCAAATTGACATCATCCATTCCGCATACTCTCCAGCTCAGAAAGGTTCGTCTTACTTCAAGGTGGCATGACGGTACTGATTTCGGTAGAGATTGACCGCGCCTCACGTATCAAGATCGCATTTGAGACGCACGGCGCGGCGGGCAAAGGCGCGTTCGAACTGGATGGGCAGATGGTCGACGCGCCAGTGTACAAGCAGGTGAGGCGGCAATCATGTCTGAGGTCAGGCTGATATGGTGGTTTGGCTAGGCGATGAAGGTCTTAGCAAAAGGTCGAGCTGCGGGGATGCATGCGGGGGGATGAAGGGAGTAGAACGTTGCATTATCGACGATTCTACGAGCTTCACTACTGTCAGTCCTGATCGAGGCTATCACTCGATATGAAGTGGCAACCCTCTGCGCTCTCGGACTCACATCGAGCATGAGCCATGGGCAGCAGTCACTGAGTAGCTACGAGGTCACTCAGAAGGGGCATGGCCACTTCCTCACTCCCATCTTTCCTCGACGCAGCTTGAGAATCCTCCCGGGTCTGCCACTGCGATGATCAGCTCGTGTCCGAATCCCACTGAGAACACTGGCCAAAGCATAGATCCCCGCGAGAATGATGATCATCATCCCGATATATGCTGGGATACTTGGCGAGTCGCGATACACCAGCCATTGATTGATCGTCGCGAAGACGACCTGCCATTGTCATAAGCCGCTAAACCCGTCGGTCTATACTCCACCAAGAGCGTGACTCAAGGCCGAGTACCCGATCATGGTGAACTGAGCGCCTGTCATCCTGCTCAACGCGCTAGCCAGAGTGAACTGCACGGCTGTTCCCCATGGCTGTATTGATATCGCATGGCTTTGATGCGAGGCATGAGGAATGCTCACGATAAGGCCGGCGGCGAATAGCCACCCCACCCGAGTTCTAGGTCCGACGGGTGCGATTTGGGTGACGAGCATCTCACTGTAAAGCCCATCAGCCTCGTCATTCCCCCCAGCGACCAATGGTCTCTTCAAAATGGGAAGACGTACGCGGATGATACCATGGATGATGAGAAGGCGTACGTCGCGAGGATCTGGGTTGGGACGGCTCGATCTTTGATTTTCCTGAAAAAGAAGACTGAAGTCCTCAGCTTGATTTGAGGCAAGCAATCACCATCGAGCGACCCCATCAGAAGGGTGCATATGCCGAGTGCAAATCCCGTGAGCCGGAGGCCGACGGAATTGGGTAAATTATCCACCCCGTGGAGGATTGTTCCGCCAAACAGCTGAGGGTAGGCTATGAGGATCACTCCGGCTATCGAAACGACTGCTCATCATCAGCTCCATGCGCACCGGATAGTAGGGAGAGGTACCACAAGCTCCTGCTTGGACCGCGGTGAACCTTTCTCCAAGGAAAACAAAGCAGAGGAACGCGCTCGGGAACGGACGCAGACTGAATACGGTGATGCTTTCTGAGATCGTTATGTACTTGAACCCCTCGCATGCGATACGTAGGTTGATGGCCGCGAGAAGACCACGTAGCCAGAGAAGGTGTCGGATCTCTAGGGAACCCCAAGGGGCGTAGGGCGTCTTAGTGAAGAGGAGATACGCTACGCAGAAGGGAAAAGTTCCACCCTGACGAGTCAACCGAGAGGCAGACCGGGTCAGAGGTGACGTACCATACGGATCAGGATATGCTCGGGGACGGGTAGGTTCTCAATGTTCGTCAGGTATTGGAGGGTGGCATCCATGGTGCTCATGAGAGCGTAGGAGGTCAGGGCCAGGATCACGGCGAGGACTTTAGAGAGCTCCATCCTTGTCGGGTTAGCGAGCCGTGAGAAGTTCTTCGACGCTTATCCGATAGCGTGAGTAGAATGTGTACAATCCGATTGAAAGGTATATCCATATTGATCGGAGGAAGAGGGATATACACCCTTGATTGGCGGGGAGAGATCGTCGGTGATCTGCACTCCCCTTTTCAGCGTCATCAGAACTGACACAGCACGAGCTTCAAGGTCATCCCGTGGGTGGCTTGACGGAATGGATGATGGGTGCTTCTTCATTGCGGAAAACAAAGGGGGAAAGGAAACAGAGAAGAAGCAAGACCACTCTGATCCGATTATTCATTTCACAATCGTTCCCCGCATCATTATTACACCCCTGATCTTTTTACCCATGTCCCACGCGTCTTCCTCCTCCGATCGCTCTCGTCCCACACCCGACCGCACCCTCCGTCAACCCCACCGACTAAACGTCTCCGACCGCGATGCTCCCTCCATATCCAACAATACCGACATCCACGACCTCCGTGCGTCCTACACCCGGAAAGCGGAGCTACAGCGGATCGCCGAGAGATGGGCAGACCGAATGATGGAGGATACTCTCGACCGGCAGACGTTCAAGCGAGCCGTCCGTCATACCTGCATTATTCATCCTGAGAAAAGCTGATGGGACTAGGTAGACCGGTCATATCTCCGCTCAACAATACCGCGAAGTCCTACATGAACGCCATCTCAACTCCCTATGCTCCTACCCACTCTGCTCGAGCACACCGGCAAGAGTGTATTCTGCGAGCAGGAGATTGGTGATCTCGTCGACGAAACGGACGATCAGGGAAAAGGAGGGGAATGAGGAGGATGGGTTCTGTTCGAAGCGGTGTATGACGAGGAGTGGGTGGGTGGAGAAGGCGTTGGGGGAGGAGGCGGTGTGGTTGAGGGGTGAGAAGGGGGAGCTGGAGCTGTTGGAGGAGATAGAGGAGAGGAGGGCGTCGGGATCTGCGCTTGACCGACGAGCAGTACGCGAGGATTCACCAATCACCGAACCGACTGCACTTCAGGTAGAGGCTAGAAGACCGACACCGATATCGACGTCCGAGACGGCCGCTGGTACACTTCCGTTTTCTTCCAGACCTGCTTCATCGGTGTCTACGCAGCCCCCCAAGCAAGTCTCAGACGCAATGGACAATCTCATAATCCACGAGCGGGACACACCTTCGACCGTACCAGATCCGCCCTCTGTCAGCACTCCTTCCATGACCACACAACTTGCTGCAAAGCTACCCTCTCCTCTACCAGCCACTACCAGACGAGATGTACCATCCCAAGTCTACTCCGCTTTCGGAGTCCCCGACCCGACCCGACCCGCCCCATCCTCCCTACTCGCCCCAACCTCCCTCACCACCACCCTCCTCTCCGCTTCCCGCCAGATGGGTCCGATCCCGCAATTGTCTCCTGATTCCGACGACGAAGGCGACGCCGAGCGGCGAAGAGGATGGGAGAAGGCGATGGGATGGGGCGAGGTTGATGAGGAGAGGAGGGCACTATTTGACGAGGCGATGTTGGTTAGGGAGATCATGCAGGATGAAGAAGTGGACGGAGGAGGCTATCGTTGAGAGGCATCATGCGATGAAACTTATCACTTGTGCCATTCGAGCCTGACGATGAGACGTAAACTCGCATACAGGTAGTTCCAGGCGGCATGATTATTGGTACGAGCGGACATCGCCGACAATCAGCGATACGCAATGTAATGACAACATGACGCTCAAGATTTGCGAGCATGCAGGATGCTGTGATGATCACTTACGTGAATCTGTCCTTGAGATGTCTCATCCCAACTTTTCCTCCGTGAAGCCATGAGCGATCCTTCGACTTGGCAAGCCAAAGCGGCGGCCATCAAGGCCGAGCTAGCAGCTAAATTTCCCAAGGAATGGACCACACCCGACTCGCTCCTACCTTTACCTCTTGACATCTCCCACATCGTCGAGCAGAGCAAGCTCCTCGACCGTACCGAGCTAGAAATCATCGCCCTCGATGCTACCGGGATACGAGATGACATCGCCTCACGCAAGTTCACTTCCGGGGTAGTGACCACGGCGTTCGCGAAAGCCGCTGCTGTGGTGCATCAGGCTACGAACTGCCTCGTCGACTTCTTCCCGGAGGAGGCGATGGAGAGGGCACGGTGGCTGGATGGGGAGATGGAGAGGACGGGGAAGCCGGTGGGACCATTACATGGGGTACCGGTGTCTGTCAAGGGTAAGTCTCCCCATCTTGGGTCCAGGCCGGGTAGGGGAGCTGATTGAGGACAGGTCAAATCGGGCTGATGGGGAGAGTCGGGACGACAAGTTTCGTCGCTCGTACGGGGATCCTCGAAACGGACGCCACCACTGTAGCTATCCTCCGTGAAGCAGGCGCGGGTGAGTGGAACTCCTCTTTCCTTCTTCAGCATGAATGACGAGGTGAATCGGGCCCAGTGTTCATCGTCAAGACCACCCTTCCCCAGGCGATCATGCACCTCGAGACCGACAGCTTCTACGGGCCGACTGTCAATCCCTACAACCGGATCCTCACCGCCGGCGGGAGCAGTGGAGGCGAGGGCGCACTCATTGCGGGCGGTGGGAGTGTTCTGGGGTATGGCCGGTGATCCTTGAATGAGCTGACGAGAAGGATCGGGACGGACATTGGTGGTAGTGTACGTGGACCGGCTGCAGCGAACGGGATATACGGGTTCAAGCCCACGTCCGGGCGCTATCCACGAGGCGGAGGGGGTATAGTAAGCGTTGCTGGTCTGCCGTGTCCTACGCTGAGACGAGACCAGAGCGTGATGAAACTCCAAGATACGATACTAGGTACACACGGACCGATGGCCCGATCCGCTCGTGATCTCGAGCTGTTCAATAGAGTCGTCATCGGTGCCAAACCTTGGGAGATCGATCAGAGCACTGTGAAGATGTGGTGGCGGAGGGACGAGGTGGTGTGGAAGGGAGACGGAGGCAAGTCGCCGAGGGTCGGGGTCATGTGGGACGATGGCGTGGTCAGACCGCAGCCGCCGATGCGGAGGGCTTTGAAGGTCGCTGTGGACAAGCTCAAGGCGGCTGGATTGGAGTTGGTTGATTATGCACCGTTCAAGAGTGCTGAGGCTTGGGAGCTTGCCGTGACTGTTTCGACTGGGACGAGATCCGAAGCTGAAGGGGTGATGGTGACCAGGGCTCGCTGTACTTTTCCGATGGAGGAGCGAGGATTCGACAAGCAGCTGCAGACAGCGGAGAACCACTATTGCCCTTGACAGAGTGGATCATGAGTCAACACTCCAGAGAAAGAACAGCGGAGGAGATTATGAACGTAAGCTCGCATACTTCCCGGATACCATAGCTGAGTGAGATCTCAGCTCAACGTCAAACGCGAGATCTTCCGCGACGAGTATCTCGAACATTTCAATTCACAAAACGTCGATGTCATTCTCTGCCCTCCCGCCCCTGGTCCAGCCCCAGTTCTCGGGACGTCGAAATACTGGACCTACACGGCTTTGTTCAATCTCTTGGACTATCCCGGTGCGGTCTTTCCCTCAGGCCTATTTGTGGAGAGGTCCGATGCGCCTGACCGGGAATATGCATTCTCGGGAGAGAGTGAAAGGGAAATATGGAAAGCCTGTGAGTGATCCTACGTGCTCGATCGACCTCTTGCTGAGTGGGAATTAGACGATTCTCCAGAGACCTTCATCGGTGCACCGCTGGGTCTTCAGCTCGTCGGGCGGAGGTATGAGGACGAGAAGGTCATGGCGGCACTCGAGCTGATATCGGGGATCGTGCATTCTTGATTCACCATCTGCTGCCTGATGTGAGCCATAGAGCAGAGAAGACTTGCAGATTAGTTTCGCCTAGATGTCACGCCTGGTCTGGGGCCTAGCTCGAGCATCTCCGTCATCTCGCATATCCACGTAGCTATTCTGTATCTTGATAAAGCATGGTATTGCCGCGGGGGTTCCTGAGCGTCGATCACTTCCGGCGGGTGGCTTGCAGATCAATGCCGAGCAGATCTGACGTGTTTGCCATAAATTTCGTCGATCTCTACGCGTCCGGATGGCGGTATGTGGGGTATGTCGCTCATCTGCCTTGCGTAAAAATCTCGGACGGCGCTCTCGTTATTGACATAGCCAACTTTTCTCGTCTCATCGATCTTGTCCTTTGTTTGAGCAAAAGACGGACCCAACAATCATCACTCCCACATTTCGAGTCATGAGCAACATCATCCTTGGCGCAGTGCACAGTAGCCCCTCAACAACATCCACAAAATCCTCCATGTCCTCCCCTAGAGCATCCGACCCCTCCTCGCCTCCTTCCTCAGCCCAGACAAGCCTTCCCGACGTTGGCGATGGGAAGCTGCATGGTTTGATGGATGCGCTCTAGTTCCGGACAGCTCGAGCATCCGAGAAATCAGCTCTTCCCGGCGACGACGTCCTGTCCATCAGCCATGCGCTAGCTACCGAACTGGATGGCTCGGCTATCGGAGCGTGTTCTGATTGTGGTTCCGTCTCGTCTCCAGGAGGTTCACAGAGCGAGATGGATATACCAAACTTCCCGCCCTTCTCCGTCGCATTGCTACAAGATGAATGGATCGGTTCAGAGGAGCATGACATACCCAGGACGAGTGGTGAGTTCCTCGCGATGTGATGTGGGTCAAGCTGAGCTAGGGGTTAGAGCCGATCAGTATAGGTGTTAAGGAGGATCGGGAGGAGGCGTTGACGGGGTTCGTCAACCGGGATATGTTCCAGGAATTGCTTGATGCGCCGGTGAGTTTTCGACGGCGGAGCGTGCGGGGATCGGCTGAAGAAGACGTAACGTAGATGGGCCTGGTGAGATTTCGCGAATGGGTCGACGAGGAGGGTCTACCTGGCTCGAAGGCGTTGCTGCAGTTCCATCAGGATGCGCGAGCCTATGCCGGTCTCGTCGATCAAGTCCAGGTGAGTCTCATCCGGAGTAGTCACGAAGATCGCTGAAGAAGAAATACAGGCGGTGACACAGGGCATGCAAGTGATGTACTTCGGACCCAAAGCCGTCTCCCTCGACTCCCTTCCGACGTATGTCCACCTGCTCCTCGTCCCACAATTTAAAGCTTATCGAAGCCTCAGCATGGCATCGCGTCCTTCCGACTGTTTGCCCGCATTGTGCTCCGCATCACTCGGTATGCACACGGCTCGGACGGAAGCGTTTGACCGGCTGTATGCGGCGGAGTTCAAGCGGTTCATCGCGGGGAAGTTGGTGGGCCGTCCTCCAAACTGTATGTGTATATACTCACTAGGCTCATCTAGTTGGAGCAAGCGAAAGCCCGCTTGGAGCTCTTCCCGGCTCATCGCGACCGAGGGGATCTAGGCGAGGTATTCTGTGAGTCGAACATGACGGGGATTGCCGGACCGGCTAATGTGCGCAATTTGGTGTTGCTAATCCTCGATTGCCTGATCAACCGGTGAGTACACCCTATCCCCTTCGCGGATCTTCGCCAGGCCTATGCTGATCCAATGCACAGCTGGTCCTTGTATCAGACGCGTTCTGCCGCCTTTCCGAATATCCTAGAGAACGGTTTGTGGGGAGAAACTGTCGGTTCTTGCAAGGTCCTGGAACGGATCCCAAAGCCGTCCGTCTCCTGCATGGTGCGTCTTCTTGCTTGAACAATATTCAGAGCTTGATGCTGATGATTCTATTGATCCTATGCAGATGCGATCATGGCTGGAAAGGAACACTGCTCGCTGCTGTTGAATTACACCGGCACTGGGAAACCTTTCTGGAACGTGCGCCAGCTGTTACTGCTCATTCTCATCATCGCGCCGACTTCCACCGTTCTCGACTCAGTGTTGAACATGGTATGGATCTCTTCCAGGCACATCTTCCAGTACTTCTAACTGGCTCGTCACTCGATTCCTTTGCGGAACGCAAGCGGCCGTATCGACTTTTTCATCGGTGCTCAAGTCGACGTGAGATCGCCTTATTTGCGATACTGGAGATCTCTAACCACATTTACCAGGTTTCGAAGGGTTTGACATCGCGCAAGGCGTTCGAGACGCTCATGGGGATCGCTCAAAGTGGCCGGAACAGCGCGACTCTGCTGTCTAGACTCGCGTTCAGCGAGAACCTCATCGAAATGTGTGCTTTCATCTCAGTTCACGAAGCAAGCTGACATCGTAATTAGACCGAGGACCATCTCCACGGGCCCACAGCATTCCGTCAACTCTCGGTATCTGCTACTAGCAAACAGCCGAAGAGAAATACAACCCTCAGTCCGCTCCTTGACGGCGCCGAGGCAGCCCAAGCTCCGAGCAAGATGTGGTGGCTTTCGCATCTCACGAACCAGAGCGTTGACAATCTCGTCTCGGTGAACAACGTAGGCTGCTTCTCAGACCTAGCATTTCAGCATTTCGTCCTAAAGCTGTCGTACAGTAGCAGCGCGGCTGACTCCGCCAAAGACAGCCCTCCGCCAACGCCGATTCCAGCAGGTCTTCCTGATCCTGTGCGGGAACATATGGCCACGTTCTCTTCGGTGTACTCGGAGCTGCTCATCTTCGGTAGTCCTTCCTGACCTTCAGAGGATCTCTGCTCATCCTGTCTCCGCCCAACAGAGCGCTAAGGATCGGCGAATAGCCTACATCACTGCCCCACTCCTTGCTCACCTCGGTGCGTCACCCATCTGGCCGCTCTTTCCGAGCTTTTTGACCAAACGCATTCAGGTTACTCGGTAGGAGCGTCGAAAGACCGATCATCCTCGACTCTCCTGAACACCGAGTGAGTGGATCACAGAGCTGTCCCTACAGGAATCTAATGATGTACCGCTAGCCTGCTCGATCTCCTCGTCGCGCAAACATCCAACGAAGCCAACGTCATCCGGAACGCCGTCCGAAAAGTCATCGACGACCGAGAAACGCACTCGGTCCTCGCAGGTGTAGCTTTGGCAGAGTCAAGACGGACCGCGAATATGCCGGAGGAGGCGATCGATGGTGTCTCGGAGGACGGGCGGAATTCAAGGGGAGCTTGCTTCATCTTACGCCTTTGAAGGATGGCAAGGTGAGCGAGCGAGATCTCAGTTGTGCTTCAGCTGATGATTTGTTCTTTCTAGGATATCGCGCATTCGTACGTCGTGGTGATTGGTTGACGATTCTCGGCTGTAGAGGATGGTGGTTGTTGCCGGGTTGTGGAATAGGTGTGTCGATGGGCGCACGGACACTGTAGCTAAAAAAATCACTTCCCCTACGAAGGACCAACCGGGAAGATATACGCAGATGTATCACAACAAGCGTGCAGCGACTGGATCCGGCGAAATGCAGAATGACCTCCGAACGTTTGTGCGAGCCAAATCCGTGATGGACATGATTTCGCTTGATCGTTTCCGCTGCGTCACTTTGACTTGCCCTGCTTACTCTCCGCTCGGAATGGCTCCAATCCCGCTTGCTCCCTAGTAGCGATCGCAAGGGAGGACCAGTCCAACCCCGGTCCACCAATCTCCTTCGCGCGGTTGAGGTTCTGGACCGCCCTCTCGATCGTGGGGACAGGACAAGGGTGTCCCATGTCCTCTCCAAGGCTAAGGATATGCTTCGCGTCTACGTGAGATCGCTTCCCGTGAGCCAGATAAAAGCGAACAGCAAAGTGCTCCATCATACCTTTGAGCCCGCCGTCAATGCGGAAGCCTGACGAGGCGTCAAAATCGCCTTTGGAGATCCTGTTACCGTAATTGAGCCATATCGGCGATGGGAATACTTGTTCTACGTCCGTCAGCTGGGCAAAGCGGCCGGAGGTGAGGCATACGGATGAGAGTGTACAGCACGCTTGGATCAAAATCGATCGAGTCGGCGAGGGCATAAGTTTCGGCGAGGAGCTCGACGGTGCCTAGGATACAGGTGTTTCCGAGTAACTTGAGGGATGACCCTGCAGGAGTCGAGCTTTAGCTTCCTGTATACCAACTGGGTAATGCCTGGCCCACCCTTCCCAGCGTCCTCGCCCACGTCAATTGTCGCTCTCCCTATCGCCGGCACGAGCATTGGCTTGATTCGTTCTCTGCCTGCCTCGGCCCCGGAGATTACGAGGACGATCTGAGCGGCTTTGGCTGCTGCGACTTGACCAAATACAGGGCATGAGAGGTACGTGACCCCGACTTGTTGCGCGTTCGCCTGCAGCTTCCCTTTACATCGATCCATCAACCTCATGATCGCAAACGTATGCCCGGTGTACTCACTCGCGGTCTTTGGGTTCAAAGTCGACTGATCCGCAAAAACCAAACCCTCCTCCCCCTTACCCTTCACCGCCTCAAACATCTTCCCATAAACATTCTCGGCCGCCGTATCATCAAGCAGGCAGGTGAAGATGACGTTACTCCTCTCCACGACCTCTTCGACCTCCTTGGCCAAGTGAGCACCCTTGCAGTCCTCGGCGACTTGAGTATACTTCTCTGGACTTCGGTTCCAGATGCTGAGTGGAGGGAGGTTGTTAGAAGAGGCGTACCGGCCGAGGTTGTTGCAAACTTGGACACCGATGTTGCCGAGACCGACGTAACCGATCTTATATGGGTCGGACATGGCGAATTGAGGGGTACTTGACTCGTCTATCCCGTCGGATTTGACCTGGGTCTAGCCGCAAAGATGACGTAAGATCAAGACAATCAAGACATGACCTCGTAATTACTCTCAGAAAGCATATGAAAACGAGATAATCCGTTCCTCCGAGATTGGTCTTAGCTGTTCGCATTCCCCCCGTTTCGAGAAGCTTGTAAAGGCATGCCCCGAAGAATCTAGAGCGTCATCTCAGCAGACACCTCAGGGACGTATTGCTATCTGCTACAGCGATCTAGATTCAAGCGCTCAGGTCGGCAATGTCGCAGAGAGGATCAGCCTACTGGAAAAGCTGGATCCATGACCTCTCCCGAACACTTGACGCACGCAGGTCAGCATCAGCGACATGGGCTCGGAGATCATGTCGTCCATTGACCATGTAAGCCGGTCTTCGGCTTTCCCGCAGCCTTACTGACTGGACAAGCTTCCAGAGCTGTGTGTAACGAACGATCACATCCCCTCCACCCATCCCCTTCCTCAGTATAGTCCCCTAAATTTGCCGAGTCACTCACCGGCGGATAGAGCGATACCGACCCTAGAATCACAGCTCCTCTCCTCGGTGACGGATGAGCAGCATCTGGCGATGGCTTCTGGATCGGGTGCGGACGTGATGGATTGGGATGACGAGGCGGGGCGTTCCATTGGTAGAGGAGCTGGACGGCTTTATGTCTCAGAGGAAGAAGAGGTCGACATGATTTGCGGTGGGGCTGAATCGCTACTGTCTGCTAAAAGAGCATCACGCCACCTGAGCCGAACGGGCAGCCTGCCGACATGATATTCCCGTTCATGTCATCCGATCCGGGTGTGCAACTCGCCCCATGCTCCCCTTGATCCTCTCGACAAGAAATCAATCGTCGCTTTGGGTGCCCTTTTACCCTCGTCGCCAGCAATGATCGTCGTCGGGACCTGGATTTTGGTATAATCCGGGTCCTTCGCCGTAGCGAGCGTCACGCAGGCTTGGGCGTTAACCTTCGGCGGGAGTGGCGAGGGGTGAAGAAAGGACGTAGCTTTTGACGAGAGGTTTCTTGGCTTGCGTGGTCTCTGAGGTGCCAGCGGTCGCGACCGAATTGGAAATTGCTGACATCCCGCCTTTGCGGGCGGTTTCGGCGCGGCCAGTCAGCGCTGTAAAGCCAGCCTCGGGGAAGGCCTTGACCGGGCCAATGAGGACTGAGAAGTGTCAGTATGGCTTTAGGTTCAGGTAATATGGGAAACGAACAGAGCTTGGTAACGTAGGTTGAGAAGGTCGCGGCGAAGGTGGTAGCGACGATCTGGAGCTCATCTTGAGCAAGGTGGCTTGGCGTACAGTCGGATCTAGCTCACCCCTCCCATCGAAAAGGCAAGCACGATAGCCTTTTGCGCCCCGATAGAATCTATCACGTCCTTGACCGATTGTGCGAAACCAGCGATCGACAATCCCATTACCCGACAAAGGGCTCAACCCGTGCCCTTTCCAGGTCGAAGGTCACCACTCGATACCTCTTCTCCACTTCGGATGCAGCACTGAGCGGTGCATAGTTGGCCGAGTTGCCTCCGAGACCGTGGATAAAGATGATAGTCAGAGCGCTATCCGAATTCTGGCCTGTGACCTCGACGTATAGCTGACCCGAAGGTACTTTGACCAGCTTTGCGTCTGGTGACCACACAGCGATGCCGTCGGACGGATGGACGGGCGCGCATCCGGGAGGCGGTTGTTTCGCATCTACAACGGTATTGCTGAGGGCACCGAGAACGGTGATGGTAATATCGATGTTGTCTCCGGGCTTCAAGAAAACCCCGTTTGACAGACATGCACCCGATGGGGTACCCGTCGCAATGACATCTCCGGGCTGAAGGGTGATTCCCATGGAACACGTCTCGATGAGGGTGGGCACAGCGCTCCCTCGCCGTGAACTGTCAGCTCTAGACTTGAAACAGATGCTTGCATCATTGATGACACAAGCTCCCCAGACATGATCCCATTCCTTCTCTTTCGGGATTCCGAATCCTCCCTTACCGATGATGTTACCCAATTCACCCTCGTAATCGAGAGACTCCGTGACTCCGGGATGAGGGTAGATTGGCGTCCCGGTGACTACGTTCGAGGAAGCTCGCTTCGTAAAATTGACTGTGATGCTGTCAGCTATCGCTCTGCATCAAGCAAGCTTAACCCACCTGGGAAGTCCGGGTGTGCCTGCTTATCGCTCGAGTCATACCCGGAGTTTTGGAACTCTCAACTCTACCTCAGCCGCAACACCGTGCAAATGCAGGTAACGCACGCAGCATATTCCTTGTAATTCTTGCCCACGCAGAGGACGTCCCTCCCCCTTAGCGGAGCGAGGATCTCCACGTCCGCCAGCTTTTCCTGTGATGTACTCGGCAAGAGCTTGTCGGAGACGTTGTCCCATTCCTCGATGAGAAGGTGGAGAGAGGGAGACTGGACGATAGTTGTGGAAGAGTAGAGCGGTGACGGTCTCCTCGTTGGCGTCGACGAGGCCGATGACACCGGTGGGATGGTAGCCGGAGCGATCTGGAGTGTTGAGCGGGGTCATAAGGGTTCGACGTATTTGATAAGAACTTCATGGTTGGCGAGTACTGGTGAATTTAGTAGCTTAGTCGTGGTTATCGGTGCAGTAAGCTGTCCAAGAGTGACCTCCCCCCGCAAGAAGCTGACATGTTGCATCATCGCCTCTCCGGATCCCTAGCTCGCAGCCAGAGAAGCGGAAGACTAGAACAGGGGGGGGGGGGGGCAGCTGGAGGGCGCCAGCTGGGGGAAAGGTCCCACGTGCGACAACTGATCGGCAGGGTTCTCCGGTTGTCGGAGTTTGAATGGCCAAGAATCAGCTGGACCCCTTCAGGCACCATGGCGGGTCCAGCTGTCTCCATAGCAGATGCCGGTCTGAGCGGCGTAATGTTCATTTCGGCTTCCCCCGACTCCCGTGGAGCTGAGACTAACACACACCTCGACCAGCTCGACGTCCCGAGTCCCGAACGCGAACGGTCTCGGCGAGCCATGGGATGTCAAGCGTCCCTACTTCCGAGGTCACCATCTCGTGAGGCGCCCAAATCAATGATATCCTTGATGTGACGAGGACCAAGCCTGATCCGAGGATCAAGCCTCGAAACATCGAGATTGCTACGCCCGAGGGCGAGGAAGACAACATCACCGGTTTTTTCGACGTCAACATCATCGACTCGACTGGGAAGGACGCTTATCGAGGGGACGTGCTTGTCAAGGGTCAGAGGATCGATCAGATCAACTTGTCGATGAGTGGTGAGGAGATCAGGGAGCATCTCCGGGCAGAGGATAAGACGATTCCGGATGATATCGTGGTTGCGGCGGGGGAGACGGCGCATGAGAATGGGATTCAGCTGTGTAGTCATGCGAGGAGCGATGAGAGCATCGTCCAGTGCTCGCAATACTGCATAGATATCGTCTATCATGCATGTGAGTGGTCCTTCTGTCTACCGAACCCTCCGCTGACGGAGATGGACACAGCTTTCATCTCTGACGAGACGATGTACGCGCTCGAGAAGCAGAAGGAGCGAGTATTGTGGCGCCAGCACTCAACTGGCTCGTCGGGACATTGTATGACGCCGCTGCTTTCGGCTGTGAGTACACCTCACCTAACGCACGGAATATAAGCGCTGATGCCCAGTCTGACCCCACAACGAAGGCTGAATTCGTCGGCTATAGTCGAGAGCTCGAGGTGGCCTGCGCCGGGCTCAAGGAGATGCATCGACGAGGCATCAAGATCCTCCCCGGTAATGACTACGGGTGGGTTTCCTCTTACTACTTTCTTCTTCTTGATATTGAAGAGGAATCGTCAGATTCGCCTGGACTCCCACCGGGACCTACCGCGACCTCGAGCTCTTTGTGAAATACCTCGGCATCACACCCATGGAGGCCATCCTCTCCGCCATGACCCTGGGTCGGGAGATCATGCTGCACCCAGAAGAGCTCGGCAAGGTCCAGCCTGGATACTACGCCGATGTCATCTTGGTGGACGGTAACCCGCTAGAGGACATCATGCTGTTGGGCGGGCACAAGCATATCTATATGGTCATGGTTGTGGGTCGAGATGTGCGTGGGGTTTCCTTTAGTGATGGGGGGTAGCATGGGCGGGTTCACAAGGATCACCCGAGGAATAGGGCACCGTGGGTCGAGCCGGGAGTATAACTGGTCCGGGAGGCCAACTCATTGAAGACTGCAGAGGACAAGGCGGAGGAAAACAGGTGGGGCAGAAGTGAAAGTTGAGAGTGTATCGTCGGTCTTGTACCGGTTTAGCTGCTGGCTTTTTTAAAGGCAATGTCTTCTGTACCGAGTTGACGATCTTATGATGGTAAGCTGTATGAGAATGCAAGTGTGAGGACCCAAAAGATCAGTAGATAATCACTCAAGCAGACCTAGGGAGGAATGCAGCTTCAACTACCACGACCATGAGGTGCTAAGAAGCCCCAGGACACTCACAGATAGGTTGAATGGGTTCACTTACATGCCTCGACGGTGCGGCGTTCGGGCTCCGCGTTTACCACGTGCTTATCTCGGCCATATGACGGTGCCGGCCATTAATTTACTTAATTGCTCCAATCTTCCTAGGTGCCTCGGGATTCTAATGAACTAGCTGTGATATTTCAAGCTGAGCGAACAGCTCTAGACTCAGTACCAGGTCCAAAAGTCATCAAAACGACCTTTCGAGCTGTTCAAGCCATTTGGGAGCTGTTCGCAGATCCTCAAAAATAACGGACCAAACTCAGCGAAGGGCCCGAAACGGGATCAAACTCAAACTTGCTTTTCGGGTGATCTCGCCTGAACAGCTTATCCATCTAAAAGTGGTTTTGATGCATAAATCTGATTTCTGGAAGCCAGCACTTGCATCTGGCGCTGCGTTTCGAAGTTGTTCGACAAGGCCTCAATGTAAAACCAGCATTTGTATTTTTACAGCTAGAAGCCGCGGACCTTAAGAGAGTAGAGCACAATTAAGTAAAGAGCATTTTTAAATGTTCACGCCCGCTTCCCTCATCCGGGAATCCAACGGGGATCAACGATCCCCGTCATTCGCGATGTCCATACTCGTCCTTGGATCTACCGGTGGGCGCAATCTTACAATCGCTTTAGCAGGGGTGTATTGATGAGGTCCAGGTGTTCCGGTTTCGCCTTCCTCAATCACGTCTTATCCCTCCCTTCCCCTCCGAACCTGAATGTCCTCGTCCGGGACCAGTCCAGACTTCCTCAAGACCTTGTAGCATCTCACTGAGAGGAGCTTACCATCTTTGAGAGCTCCCTCGACGATGAGGCGAAGGTCGATGAGGCGTTGCGGGGCGTGACGACTGTCATCAGCTTCTTGGTCTGTCCCTGCATTCTTCTAGTACGGTGGATGAGGCTGACGCCCTACCAGGGCGCATACGTCTCTCTCACTCATCTGTTCCTGCGAACAAAACCCACACCCATCACCGATGCTTTACGGGTCGTGGTGAGCGCGATGAAGAAGAGAGGCATCAAGCGACTCCTCGCACTCTCCATCCCCGCCCACTCCCTACCCGGCGAACAGGTCCGTCACTCTGCGAAATCCCTTACATACAGCTTAGGTTGACGTGTGGCAGTATTCTTGGGGCCAATGGTTCTAACCCAGATCTTCCCACCCGTCTTCACCCCCCAAGGTTCTGCCGAGATGACGTCGATCGGGCGAGTCTGCGCCGACCCAGAATTGGACTACACCATCTTCAGAGTACCGAATCTATTGAATGGGCCCTTGGACGAGGTGTACGCGGGGATGTACGGGGAGGGATATAAGGGGGCGGTGTGGTTGAGTAGGGCGGGTATGGTTAGGTGGGTTTGGAAGGAGGTCGGGGAGTGGGAAGGGAGCCGGTCCTGGGGGATTGTTCAGGGACTCGGGGAGGTTTGATGGCTATTCAGGTTGTCACTGGGTCGCTATCCAGGTTGTGTTCGAAATGATTGGAGTTTGGTGGGACGAGGAATGACTTTCCGGTATGAGAGAGACGGGTGAAATGTCTTTACCGGCTCGTTCCTCTCCGTCACCGTCAGCTTCTATGTCCTATTTTTTCTTTTCGAATCAGGCTCGATCCAACCAGACACACTCTTTCCTAAATAGCAAGGCCACTGGACAGATCCGAGACTTACCAAAGATCTCTCGCGCTCTCAGCTTTTCGTAAGCACGCTCTGAGTTCCTGACCGCACTTTACGTAAATAATATCGTCGGGATCGAGTTCGGCGGAACTCCGGGATTCCATTCTTGACCACTGAACTGCACCGACTTCTTCGATTACCACACTCACCGAAGATGTCGTCGGACATCCCGAAATACCGACACAAACACTCGCTTCACTGAGAATTTCCTAGTCACTATTCTCCCGTCATCTCGGAATCGACGCTGATGATAATCAGTTTGGCCCTTCCCCACTCCCCTACCTCCCTGATCTCACTAAAACGCTCGGAGGGAGAGTTCAGATCTACGCGAAGAGGGAAGACTGTAGTTCCGGTCTTGCTTATGGCGGGACAAGGAGGGAACAAGGTGGGAACAAGGTCCGAAAGGTAGTCTCATTCACCTTCGTCTCGAATTCTGAATCATGGCTGATGACAGTGAGCAGCTTGAGTACCTGGTGGCCGACGCCAAGGCGAAGGGATGCAAGACGCTCGTGTCGGTTGGCGGGGTGCAGAGCAACCATATCCGAGCCGTCACGGCGGTGGCCGTAGCATCCGGTCTCAAGGGTGGGTTCTCCACCTCACACCCCAATTATGTCGACAGGGGAGAAGCCGTGACGGTGCAAGAAAAGGTGCGCAGCTGGTTTCCTTGATGGGTCACTCCCGCGCTCGCTAACGCTCGTTCGCGCCCCCGCTCTACGCCGAAACAGGAAACATCCTCCTCTCCCACCTGATGGGCGGGGACCTCCGACTCAACTCCGAGACGTTCGATATTGGGCATACAGCGGCGACGGAGGCGGCGTTCAATCATGTCAAGGAAGCTGGCGGGAAGCCTTAGTTTGTCGCCCCACTTTGCGTACTCCGTCGCACTTCTCATCGCAGGCCTCTCACAGCCAGTCTAAAAACCGAAGCGAGCTGATTGTTCGAATTCAGCTACATTTCCAGCCGGCGCATCCGACCATCCCCTCGGCGGAATGGGTTACACCAACCTCGTCCTCGAACCGCCAAACAAGAAACAGCGCTAAACATCTTCTTCGACACCCTGATAGTCTGCGCCGTTACACCGGCTCCTCCCACGCCGGTACCCTCGTAGGGTCCCATCGCCGAGGGTCACGGCCGGGGAGTAATAGGTAACGACGCGAGTGGAAGCCCGCCACGGCTCGGGAACAGGTGATGCGGATCGCACGGGATACGGCGAGTAGGTTGGATGAGGGTTTGGTGATGCGCGATGAGGACGTTTTGCTTGATGAGAGGTTCCATGCGGGGGTTTACGGGGTGCCGGATGAGGGGACGATGGAGGCTATGAAACGTACATCCCCATCCTCGATAGGTCCAGGAAGGGAGCTTATGGTCGGGCAGTGGCTGCGCTGACGGATTCGATGATTACGAATCCGGTTTACGAGGTGGGTGTAGATGGGTTACTTGGGTGGAGCAAGCTGATGATGGCTCGAGCTGGGCAAATCGATGGCGGGGATGATCCAGATGATCAAGGAAGGATCGATAAAGCCGGCTCGAATGTGCTATACTTGCATCTTGGCGGACAGCCCGCGCTCAACGCGTATAGCTCGTACTGCCCTCACTAAGGGAGAAGAGTGCGCGTCAAGACTGCAAGTATAGATGCACAAGATGATCGTTCACCCTTTTCTGCGATATCAGCAAGGCGGAGCGAGACATCATCGAATACCAGATTACTGTAGACCTGCATTCATCGATATCCGATGCAAGCATAGCCTGCAAAATAGCTGGTCCTGGGAAGACCATGCAACAATTCCCCATCCCTCACCCCTCCCCCTCAACAGCCCACCACCCCACCCCGACCCTCTCCATCAAACCCCTCTTCTCCCCCCATTCCATCGCCTCCTCAACCTTCCACTCCCCAATCCTCTCCCACCTCCCTTCCTCACCCCAGCACCGCAATCTCCCAACCAGCTCAGGTACCGTCATCCCATTCCCCCGCCGCGGATCGGTCTTCCGCAAGAATGTGTTCTGCCGGGATACCTTTTCGGCCTGAAGCAGTGGTATGAGCACGGGCAGGAGGAGTTGCGGTGGAAGGGGGAGGTAGCCGTATGCCTCTCCATCGCACTTCCCGTAACCGGAATCGAGCTGGACTTGAACGAGGCTCCCCTCCTCAGCGACGTTCCGGATCACCCATTCCACGAGCCGCTCCATCTTCGTCCACCTATCAGCTTCGCTCAATCTCCATTCCTTTGCGTCATCGCCTCTTGCCCGGCGTTGGCGCTCGCCATCGAGATCACGTGGTCGAGCCAGGCCATCAAGGATCCGCCGCCGACGCCGTCGTTCTTCTTTGCGCGCTTCGGAGTCGACTACTAGAGTGGCTAGTTCCGCTAGATGGGGAACAAGGAGTAGCGAGGGGATACTGAATGGCTGAATGTGAGTGTCGGGAATCGATGGTGGAGGGAGCACGGGTTTCCGGGGGCGAAACGTCCGCGGTGTACTCGCGTCTGGTGCATTGTCCCTGGTACTCTGTCTCAAAGCGCTGTTCTCCTTGGATTTGCCCTTCCTGGATGAGCCATACTCTGGAAACACCCGTTCTAAGGCGGCACAGGTAGACGACGGTCCCGCTGCGCTTGCCGAGCGAAGGCTTCTGATGGTCTCCTGGGTCATGTAGTCGAGCAGATATTGGCGGAACGTCCAGTCCGTGAGCTGCGATGGTCGGAGCTTAGATGGGTCACGCAGCTATTCCGGCAGCATGAGCGTAGATTTCTGGTCCTAGAAAAGCTCACCTTAAGGTCGTCGTCCTCGAGCGGATATTCGCTCATCGCCTCGCTAGACGGCTCCATCCCATCCGACCACATCGCCATACTCTTCACAGGCGAAGAAGGCATCGAACCCAATTTCTGCTTAAGCGGAGGCGAAACAGGCATTCGGAATGGCTGGGAATAGACCGTCTGGTGGAGTCGGCAAATTTCGGTCGCATGATCGTACGCCTCTTCCGGCTCTACTACCACTATCCCCCCATATCAGCGTCCTCTAGCAATCATAATCTTTGGGTGACTGACCCACACTTCCTCCCGCTCCCTCCTCAACCACGACCTGCCGAACCCATTCGGCTTCCCCGCCAGCCTTTCGGCGCTGCCACTCATCCACCCGGCCAATGACCCGTACTGTATCGCCGACTCGTACATCCTTCCGTGCGTAGGCCTTCGTAGGCGGTTGAGGTGGGGGATCTGCTTTCCGCCGGACAGCTTTAAACTCGCGGGCGGAGAGAAAATTGGATGGAGTCTTTGACTCGACTGTTGTGGTCGTGACCTTGTGAACGACCGTGATGAAGGGTAACCTGACCGTTACCGGGAGGACATGCAGACCGTCGCCATCGTCCACTGCTTATGCTCAGTTGAGGCCGAAAGGGAACGAGAGGCCCGTACAAGTGATGATCATGGATGACTCCTTATGATCAACTCCTGCTACCCATCCGACCAGCTCGACCATCTTACACGGGAATTTATCGAGGAGGAACACATCTACCGGGTGTAACCAATCAAAACAGCAAGGAGAATGGTAGACATACCTCGGCTAGCATAGCTCGACAAGGTCAATTCTGCTGGTACGAGCGCTCGCAAACCGTAAACGTCCGAAACGAAGCATTTCGCGATAGCTTGTGAACGATGGACCCATGTCTGAAGTGTCGATAGCGCCGGCAATGATTGAGTGAGGGCTTGTTTGGGTGAAGGAGAAGGGTCGGCGTGATGATCAGGCGAGAGCGTGATGGTCGTCGTGGTCATCGAATCTTCATGATGAGCGCTCCAAAAAGAGTTTCGGCGATGTAGAGAACGGAAGATGAAGAGAGATGGGAGTTGGAGAAACGCCCTTTGGACAGGTCTGGTGTGGACAATATTGATCGCCCGGAAGCAAATATTTCGCTTCGATCCGGTCAGCTCTGGTCGACTCTGCTCCTCTCGAAATCTCCTTCTGACTTCTAGTACACACCATGTCAAGGCCTTCCTCTTCAACGCTCGTCCGAGCCATACGAGGATCGACTCGTCTAAATGGCCCCAGGACGCCGATGCAGATATCGGGATCATGTCGGCGTCACCTCATTATACCACCTGCAATCCGCCGATTTCCTCTTCTCCGCCCTTCGCCCAAAATACCACGACCTCCACCCTCTCGATCCTACTCCTCCCCCTTCCCAACAGCCCCACGCCGTTCCCTCCTCCGCCCGCTCAACCTCCTAGTAGTCTGCGTCCCCATCGTCACCCTTTCTCTCGGTATATGGCAGATCCGCCGTCTTCGGTGGAAAGTCGCGCTCATCGAGGAGGTCGAGAGGAATCTTGCTCGTGAACCCATGGTCCTCCCAGCCAACATAAAGTGACTCCTCCAACCTCTTCCCTTTTCGCATTCATGCTGATATGGAAAAGTGTTGCCGCCCTCCCCGAATTCGCCTTCCGCCGCGTCTTCCTCCAAGGGGATTACAAAGACCCCCCCATCCTCCTCGGTCCCCAAGTGAAAGACGGCGTACCCGGTTACTCCCTCGTCCAGCCATTCCACCGCTCCGATCCCGGCTCCTCCACCATCCTAGTCAACCGCGGCTTCATCACCTCCACCCGAGCTACCGCTATCCGAGAAGGACGGGAACGGCCACCGGTAGCGGAGGGGGATAGTGAGAAGGGCGGAGATGTGGTGGTGGAGGGTATGCTGAGTAAGAAGTTTGATACGGGAAGGAGGAGGTGGCAGCCTGATAATGAGCCCGAGAAGAATCAGTGGTTCTGGAAGGATGTGGAGGGGATGGCGGACTGGTGTGGGGTGGATAGAGGGGTCCAGCCGGTCTTGGTTGATGCGATAGATTGTACGTGCCCGTCACTGAAGTGAGACGCTGGTAGCTAATGGTGGTGTTTAGATGGGGAGCAGCCTTCAACACTACTGATGCAGCAGGGCATCCCGGTGGGTCGGCCCCCTTCGGTAGAGATCAGAAATCAGCATGCGACGTACGCTGCCACTTGGTGAGTCGGCGGCTCCCTCAGGCGATCTCATACCGGGCTGTTCTGGTGGATAATTGTGTAGGAGAACCCTGACGAGGGACAGGTTTATCTTGTCTGCCGCGACGACCGGGATGCTTATTTTCCTGCTGAGGAAATCGAAGAGGGGTTCGGGGGTACCGAGATCGCTGTATGGGCGGATATGACCGTGGTATGCATATCAGTATAGCATCGTAGGCACCCACTCGTCCAAGTCCTCGCGGTCCGCGTGAGTATGGCGAAAGCATCTCAGGAAACAGAAGTGACGGCGGAGCAGCTCTGTCGAGGATGATCATATTCTCTGTGTATGCTGAACGATCCTATGATGCTTCGAGACTGCTCGCGTCGCCGCGAGGCCTGCATCGCGCTCGAGAAGACCAACGATAACACGCTTTGCAGGAGTGAGCGGAACCAGATTTTCCGACAACACGCCAGAGCCGTTTTTTCGCATGAGACGTCGTCCAAACCCAGCGCTCTTTGATCCTCGTCTCCTCTTTCCTGGAACGGGCGCGATATCGCCTTGAAGTCTACGTGAAGATGCCTGGCCCGGCAGATGCGACACCCATCTTTGAAGCTCAGTACGTCCTCTCTCCAAATTCTGAGGACAAGTGCTGACCAAGTCCAGAAAACGGGTCAGTCTACCTTTCTTCATCTCGCATTCTCCAGTCACTCCACTTCTTCCAACGCTCAACCATATCCCTGCTTCTCGATTGCCGTATCCTGTTGGCGTGTGAGATATAGAAAAGATGTTGATTCTGTCACAGGCGCCGGCCGACCTCAAGGCCGTCGTCGAGTTCCTCCGAGCGAAGAATGGCCCGAAGATCCGTCGGGGGGTGCTGAACGGAAAACGGGTCGACTACTTCAAGGGTCAGCCTGGTCCTCCTTTCCCCCCTTCCACCTCTACCAGAACATAACCTGTCCCGATGCTGACGGTGGGGACTCAGGGAAAACGGCAATCCGGACTCTTCTCGGACCAGCCTATCAGAAGCTCAAGAAAGTCCCGCCCATAACGACCGAGGAAGAAGCTTCCGGCCTCCTCACTAAGATCCTCCCATTGTATGTCCACCTCTTCCCCCTTCCCCCTTCCCCCTTCTCTCCTCTCCCACTCGAGCTCACACTGCCCCCTTACCCCCTCCCCTCCTAACCCGCCCCATCACACCATCTTTCCTCACGTCAAAGCTGACCCGAAGCCAGCGCCTTCTTCCTGCGCGTCGACCGGCCAACTCCCGACCCCCCACACCCAGCAGGCTCACCCAAAACCCTCCTCCTCTCCCCCTCCCAATCCTTCGACTCCCCCTCCCACTTCGCATGGTTCTACGACGGTTCACCCCTATACACCATCTTGGGCGGGATCGCTATGGTCGTCATCATGCTCGCGGGCGTCATGTTCCCCCTCTGGCCCATCAAGTTGAGGTTGGGAGTTTGGTATCTGAGTATCGCGGCGTTGTGCTTGATTGGAGCGTTTATGGGGCTGGCGGTTGTGAGGTTGGTGGTTTGGTGTGTAACGGTGGTGGGGATGAAGAGGGCTATTTGGATCTTTCCGAATTTGTTTGAGGATGTCGGATTCGTGCGCTATTGTTCTCGCTCAGCTGGAAATAGTGTCAGTGGGGAAATACTGACGGTGTGGCTAGGTGGACTCATTTATCCCGACATGGGCATATGATGAGCCGAAGAAGAAGAAGAAGCGCGTCGGTGCCAAGTCAAGCCGCGACAAGCCAGCAAAGGCGGACGCCGAGAATAGGGGCGAAGCTGCGTCAGCGGTACCAGTGGTCGGGGCGAGCTCAGCTACGGAGGAGAACATCTCGATGGGAGGGATGAAGCATAGGCAAGCAGCGACGGTGGAGGAGATCGATGATGAGGAATGAGGGTCTATAGGGACATGGGATAAAATGCATGGTTTTGTTCATAGCTTGTGTCATGGTCTATAGCCCACCCTCACGCCGTACCCAGGAACTGCAGTCTCTGCGGATCGTCAGCAAGAGTGTATCGGCATCGCACCGGCAGAAAGCGCACCAGCTGCACGATCGACTGCCGCTGACCCGGGTCGAGCGCATTGATCTGATCAGGCGAGAGCGAGAGCACCTGCATGAGCATTGCCTGAAATACCATCATCAGCTCGGGTTCGAAGCGGAACTCGTGTCGACTCACCCTTTGATGCTCGGGAAGGGTAGCAAGCTGCGCCTGAGCATGAGGCGGGAGCGGCGGCGGACCAGGCGGAGCCTGAGGGGGAGCGCCGTAGCCACCACCATACCCCGGTGGCGGCTGAGGTGTGTTGTACCCAGTTGTAGCTGGTGGCGGCGGTCGGTAAGAAGGAGCACTGGATTGTGGAGGAGGAAATGCTGGATAGCTATTCTGAGGCGGCTGGGGTGGGTAGTTGCTCGGTGGAGGTTGGGATTGGGCTGGAGGTGGATATGATGGGTATCCTGTTTGGGTGGGAGGAGGTGCGTATGATTGGGATGGGACTAGGGTCGCAGCTGCGGCTGGAGGGAGCGGTTGGATACGCTGTACCGAGTCAGTATCTCGAGTTGAAACGGGGAGGGAGAACGCACTTGCAGGACCGAGGGATCGACGATATTCATAAGCAGCATCGCCTGGAACAAAGCGTACGCCAACTGCGGCTTGCTCGCCAATAACTGCCTCGCCTGATCAGGTTGCGTCGCTATCAAAGTCTACCCATCACAGTCAGCTCTCCTCACCAAGTTCAAAGGGGTATTAACCCACCTTCATGCCCGCCATGACATCCTGCATCTGTCCCGGACTGATCGCCGCCAACGTCTTACTGATCGCATCCGTCGCTCTCTGACCCGGGACGTCCTGTCCCGGCGGTAGGAGGTGGAGGTCGAGTCGTCCGGCCGAGGGCGGTTCGGAGATGGGAGGGCGGGTAGGTGGTGGTGGACTATCATCACCGTACCTCCCTCCTCCACCCCCACGTCCACCGCCCCCGCCCCCGCCTCCGCCACCACCACCGCTACCCACGGACTCGCCGCCACCACGACCTCGACGGGGTCCGGGCTCGTCGGTCGAAGACTCTACGCGGAGGTTCCGGCCATTTACGGGCACTTCTTTCAGGTTCCGGACGGCGGAGAGGGCTGTGGCTTCGTCTGTTGCAGGTGATCGTTGAGCCAGAGGAAGCAGTGTATGATCGGTTAGAGGTGGGGTGAATATTAAGAGGGGAGGGTCGGTCAGGATGTCCAAGGGAGCAAGGAGAATTTGGTGAGGATAAAACAGCGATAAGCGCCTAGGGCCAAGGGAGTGAGAGGGAGAAGCTGACCATAGAATTGGACGAATGCGTACCCCTTTGACCGCCCAGTCTGCGGGTCGAATTTGATCCTGAGATACGTCATCAGCCATGACGGACACAGAAGGCAATACAGGGGACACAAGGACAAAAGGCGCACTCTACATTCGAGACCGGTCCTGCTTCCGAGAAGACTCCAGCGAGCTGCTCTTCCGAGACGTCACTTGAGCATGCAATCAGCTCGAATATCGTCCCTCGAGCTTGCTTGTGTAACTCACTACGGTATGTTTGCGACGAAGACGGTCCGAGCTGCGTTGGGCGGCATGACGAGGAGGAGAGAAGGTGAGATGAGCTACAAGCCGGGGATTGAAATCTCACGTTTTTGGCTCATTTTCTCCCGGTCGAACGTCCAATCATGCGTACTCTCTCACATTCCCGTCTGTCAAGACTTCGATGAGGTCAATAAAGAAGCCGATGCTCATCATCATCCTCCTTGCAAGCCGACAGTAGTGCCCGGGATTACCCCCTTTCAATCCCCATGAAAGGGAGACGGCGAAGCTTGGTGGGCGATCGGTGCCGTAGCGTGCACAAGGGACACCAGAACAAAGGAAGCAGAAGAAGAGGTGGAGCTCCATGTCTGAGATGAGGGAACAAAGGAGAGGCACTGGGAAAATTCAACGTGACCGTTCAAACGCTGTCTTTAGTTCCCCCCATGATTGGACGATTGACCAGACGAGGTAACCGGGCTCACGAGACAGACCGTCAAACTTCACCCGCACAAGGAACCCCGTCGTCAAGACAAGCCAGTATGTCCGTCGTTCGTCCTCCTCCAATCCCGTATCAACCCATCGCACCCAGCACGTCAATCCTCCTCGGCCTCCACTACCGCATCACCATCCTCACCGACGGTCTCATCCGCTACGAGTGGTCTGAAGATGGCAAATTTGAAGACCGGCCTTCAACATTCGCGATCAATCGTAACCTCCCAACGCCAAAGTTCGAGCTGATCGAGAAGGAGAACCTGATCAAGGTGATCACGGATCGGTTCGAGCTTGAGTATGATCGGAAGCCGTTCTCGCCGAACGGCTTCACTGTCGTCCTCCGCGAGCATGGTGAGTGTCGTGGCCGACCAAGGCTGATGGGTGTGGCAGCGAGGTTCTACAATAAGATGTGGAGATATGGCTTGCCCGTCCAGTCCAACCTCGGAGGTACTGCTCGTACCCTCGACTTTTATGACGGTCCGGTCCCACTCCAACCAGGCGTCCTATCGAGGGTACATCGTTTTTTTGGCCTGGATTGACTGTCACTCACCCTAATCAGGACGGCTTCGCGATGATTGACGATTCCAAGTCGATGATGTTTGCCGAGGACGGCTGGGTCGCCTCTCGAGTGCCAGGTCGATCCGACGGCTATCTCTTCGCCTTTGGATTCGATTACCGCGCTGCATTGAAAGCATTCTTCGACATATCTGGTCACCAGCCGATTCTGCCCCGCTGGGCCCTCGGCAATTGGTGGTCGCGCTGGCGTCGGTCTCTATCTTTGGCCGCGGGGTCCTGCTGACCTCCTCAGACGACTACTCCGATATTGAATATCTCGACCTGATGGACAGGTTCAAGAGCGAGGGCCTGCCGTTTTCTGTAGCGGTCCTTGATATGGGCTGGTGCGTCGGCACAGTGGCGATCTTCAACCACTCACAATTATCAGGCATCTCACGAAGATCTCGCCCAAGTACGGCGCAGGCTGGACCGGCTGGACGTAAGTGATCATTCAAGTCTCATATATGCGCCTGCTGACGCCAGCAGGTGGAACGATGAGCTCTTCCCCGACCACGTCGAGTTCCTCAAACAGCTGCACAAGCGCCATCTGAAGACCACGTTGTGTACTCATCCCGCCGACGGAGTGCGCGCATACGAGAAACCCTACGCCGAGATGGCAAAGGCTCTCGGTCGAGACCCTAAGACCGGCCATGTGAGTGATATGTACCCCTCCTAAGTTGCATATGGTAATACGAAAGACGCCTAGACCATCGTATTCCACCCAACCAACAGGGAATTCCTCGAAGCGTACTTCAAGTTCCTCCATCATCCGCTCGAGGATGAGGGCGTGGACTTCTGGTGGCTGGATTGGCAGCAGGGGGAATACACGTCGGTACCAGGGATCGACCCGCTCTGGATGTTGAACCACTACCACTTCCTCGACTCTGGAAGGGATAACAAGCGTCCGGTCGCCTTCTCGCGTTATGCTGGTCCGGGATCGCAGAGGTACCCGATCGGCTTCTCCGGGGTGAGTGGTGCCGAACTCCTCTGTGAGCACAAGCTAAGTATCGTATGAGGACACGGAGATCAGCTGGAAGACGCTTGAATTCCAGCCTGAATTCACGGCGACGGCTTCGAATATCGGCTACAGTTGGTGGTCACATGACATCGGCGGTCATCATCGCGGCTACAAGGTGGGTTGGGGAGTTCTCGTCTAGACGTGACGCTGACAGTCTTAGGATGACGAGCTTGAGGCTCGATGGATGCAGTACGGACTCTGGTCCCCGATTTTCCGCCCCCATTGCGACAAGAGCATCTTTCTCACCCCTGAGCCCTGGCGCTTCAACGATGAGACCCGCGAAGTCATCAATCGCTCTCTCCGTTTCCGCCACCGACTCGTGCCATACCTCTACACCACGAACGTTCGCGTCGCCACCCAGGGTACCTCGCTGTGCGAACCAATGTATTATGACCATCCGGAGGTAAACGAGGCTTACGAGTACAAGAATCAATACACTTTCGGTTCGGAGCTCATCGTCGCACCAATCACTACTCCTCGCGTCCAGGAAACCACCTATGGCAAGACTACCGCGTGGCTCCCACCGGGTCGATTCGTCGATATCTTCACCAACATGGTATACGACGGCAATCGCGACGTGGTCTTCCACCGCCCGCTTGACAAGTGTCCGGTCCTTGCAAAGGAAGGTGCGATCATCCCGCTCGACGGTGCCGAGATCCCTGGGAACGGCTGTCTCACGCCAACATCCCTGGAGATATTCCTAGTCGTCGGTGCGGATGGCCAATTCGAGCTCGTTGAGGATGCCGGTGTCGGCGCGTCGATTCGTGACATTGAGTTCTCCAGGACGCCAATCAAGTACACCCATTCGACCGGGACACTCACGATCGGCCCGACCAGCAACCCGCTCGTACCTATGCGCAAGTGGTCCGTCCGCCTTCTCGCCTATACCCCATCAGCAGAAATCCGCGGTACTCGAGACAGTCAGTCTCTCAAACCGCGCAGCGAGTCCACCCCAACCGGCACGCTCGTCGAAGTGGGTACCGTCCCCGGTTTCGAGAGCATCAAGCTCGAGCTGGGTACCGCCGAGCCTCAGCTCGACAAAACATGCACGCAGGACGCGATATTCAAGGTCTTGGATGACGGGCAGATGTCGACGAGAAAGAAGGATGTCATTTGGAACATCGTACAGGAGTTTGGTCAGGTGCCGGTGCAGATCATCATGAGTAGGCTGGCGGCGGTGGGAGGGGTTGGTGACGAGGTCAAGGAGGCGATCATGGAGTGCTTGCTGGCGGATTCGAGGTGAGCGAGCTCAAGCGAGCTGCCTATCGACCCGGCGCTCTTGATGCATGAACACACTGTTTGTCTACGGGATCCATACTCAGAGTAGGTAGCGGATGGCTACGTGATTGTGATGGTAGCTACTCTGTATTTGAGCATAACCAAGGGAGGCCTAACGGACTCTCAACCTATCAAATGCCATTCGTCCAATCCCTTAAAAGGCTACTTCCATGACGCCGTCCGGACCGCAAGGTCGCCTAATACGGGTTCGCATCGCCGACGCTCCTGCCGTAGATGAAGACGGGAAAGACTGGCGCGTTAGTCATCTTCTGTACTAGGCAGCGGGGTCAGCATTTAGGCACCCATCAGGCCGGGGGGTACCTACAGGGCTCCTCCTCGACAATCAGGCGGCCCACTCCCCTTGATGGTCCCATCAGAAAGGCGATCTCGGCACCTGCGGCATCCCTACACCCAATCAGTGACTCTCTCCTCTCCCTCCGTCCCTTCCGACAACCGGTACCCACCCTTCGAGACCTCCGTAGCTTTCCCCACCTGCTCCTTCCGCCTCAACTCATTCCTGCGCATATCGAACATAGACCGATGCAGCGCGAATTTCCGGTGAGATGCGGGTGGGGACGCAGTGGGGACGGGAATGGGTGCGGGGACAGGTGGGGTGGAAGGTTTGAGTAAGGGTGGGTCAGTGGGTTTGTCTTTGTCTGTCCCTGAAGTGGATTTAGGGTCGGAAGTCGACTTGGACTTTTTAGATTCCCGCGCTTGGTGCTCTGCTATCACGCGGCGGATATCCTCGGGTGTGGGAGTGAGAGGGGGAGCGGTGATTGGAGAAGCGCTGGGTATACGAGTGGTATTAGCACAGGGGGTGATACCCGTTCTTGTAGAGGTTTGATAACGGAACTCACAAACCGCTAGAATCACATAAGCACATTGGCAAAGGCAGCTGGTGGATGGGGAAAGGCTGACGTGTCGGTGAGATGGGCATCACAGGTATACACGAAGTCATCGGTCTTGAGCGTCGCGAGCACGGTCCGAGTCGGTCGACGACAGATGTAGCATGGTTTGGCGGTCGCGACTTTCTGCGGCGCCCGCGTGTCAGCTTCAGGGGATCCAACAGCGAGAGAGGAGAGGGACATACACGTTCGTAGTAGACGTTCTGTAAGGGGACTGAGGATGACATGGGGTTGAGGAAGGTAGAGTGATCTCCGCTGGTTGAAACTGGATGTTGGATGGTTGTCAGCGGTCGACCCAGAAAAAAAAAAAGGTCAATCCCATAAACATTGACGTGCGGCTTAAGCATCGGCACCGAGCTGGTCCTAACGCCAGTCTGTGAGGCATTTCTTCCATGCGCGACGAGACTGCATCCTCTATGAATCGCCTTTCTTTGAACTTGTGGCAATCATTGCCTTGTGACCTATCGATTGACGACACACGGTTGATCACCTTCGCAACGGTTCACCCTGTGCCATGCCATCTTTCCTGTTTGAGATGTTTAGTATCAGCTCTCAGTCCTTTCAATATGGTGCAACAAAGTCATCGGCTCCACCTGAGATAATCTTGTATCTGTTTGAGGGCGGAAAAATGAGATAGCATACATAGAACAACGATAAAAGCAATGACAAGTCAATGAAGAGGGAAAAGATCACTCCGCATGCAATGCAATCACAAGCGCACATTGTCCGGCATCTTCCTCATCCTAGCACTCCAATCAGCGCAGCCACTTGATCAGGCGGGACTCCACTCACGCCTGCCGGACGCCAAGATCACCGAGCACCTCCTCAGCCCCTCCCAAGATCGCATCAAACTTCTGCGTCCTCTGGAACTGCTCCACAAACTTGCCCATCCCGGTCTTGGTGAGCGCGCGGCCGCCGAAGATTTGGACTGCATCGTCGGCGATCTCGCCTGCGAATCGGGTGCACTGCATTTTGAGGAAAGCGATTTGGCTGGACACCTGTCAGCATTGAAGCTAACGATAGATAGGAAGGCGTACCCAGCGAGATTGCGGGATTGCTCCTTGTACGTCTGAAGGAAAACACCAATCAGTGACGGGATATTCAGGATCAGGCGGGACCCACCATATTGCACATCTGATAAGTGACGCTCTCGAGCCAAGCCTGAATGGCCTCAACCTTTGCCATCATTTGGGCGAGTTTGTACCGGATGACCGCTTGCGAGAGCAACGGCTTGCCGAAGACATATCGCTGCGCGGCCCATCTGAGACCGACCAGTCAGCTTCGAGCACTCAATGCAAGACCGGGCCTCACTTCATGCACTCTTCGACGATCGCACGGGAGCTACGGGCACTGGCACAGCACATAACCCAGCTACAAACAGGTCATTTTCTCCCTCAGCCAGTCTGTTGTATCGCCTACCGCTCGTGCTGAAGACCTATGTCAGCTTCGAATCATCTCTGTAGGATGGGACACTCACGTTGAAGTTGGACAGAATGACAAGCAAGCCCCCATCCTCGGGCCCAAGCATGTTCTCAGCCGGCACCTGGACATTGTCGAAGGTGATGTATGCCGTCCCAGCCGCGGTAGAGTAGGACGTCTTGATCTGCTTGGTCTCGACGTTGTCTCCTCGAGGGACGAGGAAGACGGTCAGGCCACCATCGGTCTGTGGGATGTCAGCGCAAATATGATCTCACAGGGGAGGGGTTGAACCTTGGCCCCGACAGTCTGTCATGAAGAGGTCAGTATGTTATTGAGTTGTGGAGAAGGGGAACATACGAAGTAGTCAGAATGCATGCCTCCAGAGATCCACTTCTTGGTCCCGTTGATCGTCCTGATCGCGTCATCAGACATGATCAATGTATGAGTTGACCATCCGTACCAGCTCTTTCCATCCTCGCTCTTGACAGCCGTCGTTCTCAGACCCGCCACGTCCGACCCCGCAAACGCCTCCGAGATGGCCAGACAGATAAACTAATACCGCGTCAGCTCCTATTCGCCTCGTAAGCCGGAGAGACGCATGGCTCACCCTTTTTCCGCTGAAGACCTCCTCGAGAACCTTGGTCCGCAGGGGCTCCTTGGCGAAGTTCATGACGGGCGGCAATCCAATGACCATCCCCGCGTTCAGCCCATCGCCGTACCCTCGAGCACCTATCCTCGCTAGCTCCTGGTTCACTACAAGCTCACTTCATCCGGGGTCAGCTCAGTCGTAGATACATGACGTAAGAATCTCACTGGAAGTAATCGAACTCTTCGGGTTTGACGATTCCATCCATGAGCGTTCGTCCTTGCAGGTGCTTGCCCGGCCCTAGTCGCATCGCGTTGAGGTTGACCTGCCTGTTGCGCATCAGCTTCAGTCTGTATCAACGATGGAATAGCATTTTGGCGTACGCCATGGCGTTCAGCACATCCATGCTCGCCCGCTTCCCGTCATCCTCGCGAGCCTGTGCATCCGGATAGATGACCTCGTCCACAAATTTCCGCATGACTGGGCTACTTCAGCACTTCACCATATTCATGCAAGCTGGCACACCTTTTTGCAACACCTTGTGCGACTCGCTGTAGTAAGGGCTCTTGAACTCTGGTGTCAACCACGTAGGCTCAGCATACGGCACCTGAATCACAGAGCTCCATCAGTTGCAACTCCTTGCTGAAAAGGAACACAAGATACCGTCGACATGTCCCCAGGCTTCATGTTCTGGATTCGCGGCTTCTGGCCTTCGATCTGTCCAATCTTGAGTCGCTGATATTGTGGCCGCTGAAGGATTTCGGAGCGGTGGCTGATTGCCGCTCAATCAGCTCAGCGGACAAGGCAAGATGGGTAAGACACCTACAGGCCATAGAAGACGGTGGTCGCGTCCAAGCCAGCTGGGAAGAGCCCAGAGGTCAGCAATGCGACAGAGCAGAGGTCGAGATGAAAGGTAGAGAAGGGAGATGGGTGACTCACCGACCTCGGAATCGAGCAGTACTCCGATACCTCCAGGGTGTAGATTCCCAAACTTGCTCAGATCATAGACAACGGAATCGACGATGACCCATAGATCGCCCTTCTTGTTATGCTGTATACCGATCAGCTCTTGAGCCAAGGCAAAAGCTAGCGGTAAGGACAGACCTGGGCGACCTCATCCTTGGTGAGCGACTTGAGGGAGATTTCCTGGGTGGCCATGATGATCACTCTACAGATGAGGATGATAGATGACGCAGAACTATATGCTGTAGAGATTGGTCAGTCTAGGTGAGAAGCTCGATGAGGATCGCGGGAGGCGAAGAGGGATTGGCAACAACACGCGCCCGGGTATAGGGGACCCCCCTATTTGCCGGCGAAGGCCGCGACCGGTTTCGCCTGGAGATTCAGATTTAAGCTACATGCGCTAATTTTTCCGCAAGATCATGCAAAGCAAGGGAGGAGTCCCTGAGGATGATCAGCCTGACAGCATCGACCCGAGGTCCATCAAAACTGAAGAAGGCGAACTCGACAGGGAAGCTCTGGCTGCCCAATCTCTATGTTGCGGGATCGAAGGTCATGCGGCACTGCTACTGATGCTCTGTTGTGAGGTTCTGATGTCTGCCATGCAACGCTACAGCTACGACCTTTGTGCGGTGGATTGGCCTTCGCCAACATGCACAGGAAACCCCTTCCATCAGACTTTTGCGAGGTCTTTAGGCCATTGCGATCCCAATCCTCATGGCGATCGGTGAGCGGTGGCGCACTTGTCTCTTGGCCTTCACCTGACTCGCGCAATTTTGTCGAGCGACGGGCGTCAATAATCCTGCATGGCTTGCGATAGATGACAAGCCTGTTTCAATTGCATCCAACCAGAACGCCGCGCCCCAACCATTTTGCACTGAACGGCGCATTCATGCCGATACCCATGATAGCATTCCCATATGTAAACCTCTTCAAATCGCGACTGACATCTGCAACCTCATCGTACACCTTTCTTCGGTATTTGCCTTCTTTCTTCTTCAATGCTCTCCACGATCGGCCTTGATCTGCGCCTCTCGTCAGTCTCGAAGCAATGCACCGATGAAAGGAGTGCCGACTCACTGCTTCCTCACTCCCAGTGCGCAGCGTCTGGTGCTTCGCCTTGTGATGCTCCACGCCTCGATCCCCCTCGCCGGAATGGTGGTGCTTGTAAGTGTCTGATCGAATAAGATCGGGTTTGAGAGATCAGAATTAGACATCGTTGAGGTAACGCACACGAAGCTGTCAGCGGGGCCCGATTGTGGTGAAGATGGTAATCATGGGAGTCGACGTACGCTCAACCGTAGCATCCTGCATCTCCTTGCTCGGCCCGCCGGGCAGGCCCGCCTGGTCAGCCTATCATATCACCTGCATCAGCCCAATTTCGACTCAATTACCCATGCTACGAATCGAGAACATACCTTGATAGCCGCCTCGGAATCAGACTGCCGAAGCCTCGGATAAGCTCATTGTGCATCCCAGGTTTTCAGACTGAGAACGGGAGGACATTGGACCCACCGCGAGATGCTCGTTCCATCCCGGAGCGTGATCCTTGTGAGGGGCCGAGGAGTCTTGTGTGCCCGAGAGGTTGCGTGCTTTCTCTTTGGCGATGGTCTGAGCGGGAAGGAGCGGTAGAGACGTCGAGATGGGAGGGACGCGGTGGATGGCAGGACGTTTGGAAAAGCGAGCCAATGGGGAGATGGTCGAGGACGGCGATGAGAAAATCGAGCTAGATCAGCTGAGTGTACCAGCCAGGGAAGGCGAGCATACATCTGGGTTGTCCCCGTGGACATGTCCAGCGCGAAGCATGGCGGACGAGCTCAGCATCCGGGCATTCGCCGTGGCCGAGATGGGTCTGAAGGTGGGAAGGAGGGATGATCGGACATGAAGGCTGATGGCGGACATCGTAGCGGGTCGTCGGGTCTGGAATATGCTGGACTTGGAGGTCAGGCTGAAATGCTTGAGATGAGTTTTCGTTACGATGTACAGACAACAGGTCATCCTCCACTTACCATGTGGCCTAACGGCGCGACTTCTGGGTAAGTTATCAAAGGACATATCATGACAACGGGCCGTTCGTGGCGATTCGGCTTTCTTTGATCGCTCCTCACCAAGAATGTTATGCATTGTATCTCAGCATCCGCATGAAAATACAGCCAATCATGGAAATGATGATGAACAGATCGATCCGGAACCTAGGTGTACCGACAACGGGCTCGCCTCGAGTCCCACGCGATCTACTGCCCAACCTCGCCCGAAGCTCTCACTCTTCATCACTATCCAGCTGAGCATACGCTGTTCGCCCGCCAGTCTCCGATGGAGCCTCGCTCATTTCCGTCTCCGCTCGCTGCAATGGTGCTCTTCGCTGTGTCGCCATGTTCATCGAGTTTCTCGGAGGGTGATCAGGAGAGAGTGGAGCCATATCCATACTCAGTCTCGGCAGGCCGGCAGATGGCGGCGGGTCTGAGACAGAGGTAGAGTCGGCAAGGGTCATGACGGGAGCTACCGGAGCAGGCATTGCTGGATTAAGGCTGCTCGGCGGGGTTCTACTGATCGGCGACGTCGGTGTGGGAAGTTGGGATGGTTGGGTCAGGGTGGACCCAGATCTGGGGGGATTTTTTACCGGGATTGGGGCGAAGGATACATTGCGTTGTTCCCCGCCACCCTGTTTGTTGGACGCACTGCTACTCGACCGCGAGCGGTTTCCGAACTTGGAAAAAAGTTTAGACGCGGCGGAAGACGATTGTCCGTGAGACTTGGTGGGCGTGCCCGAGCCCGAGAAGGACGGCATGCCAATCGACGGACGACGAGATGAGTCCCCGGAATGTTCTCCTGATGCAGCGGGCGGAGTTGCTGCGCCCTTTGGAGTCTCCACCAGTTTGCGTTGGTGTTCTTCGTGATCAACAAGCGAGAGGCGCATCGCCTCCATGATCATCAGCTGTTTCGCTATGATCAGCGTCATTGTCCCCGCGAAATATGAGAGTCCAACGCACCTCTTCGAGATCTTGCCCGCGTCTGGAACCTTGTCGCCTCGATCTCGGCCGCCCAGGAGTACCGACACCGCTTTCGTCTCCGCTTGACGGGATGGACATGCTGAAGTCGGCAGTCCCAGGGGCACGGGAGGAAGTGTAGCCGATGGGGATTAGTCGGTCGCCGACCTAGAAAGTCGAGGCATCAGTCAACTTTATATGAGCAGTCTCGATCGGACTCGCCTGGCGCATCACGATCCTCCTTGAGGCCTTTCTCGCCGCAGCAGCCTTCACCGCATTCAATTTCGTCTCCCAGTCCGGTCGAATCTCATCTGTGTCGACGTCTGTGTCAGCGGAGGCGAGAGGTATCATCCGATCATGGATGACAAGTGGACTACACCGCCGACTCACCAATCGTGACCACCTCCTTGCTCTTCGCACTCACGCTCTTCCTCCTCATCGTCTCCTGCGTCTTCGGCGCCATCCCCGGTCCAACATTCAGATCCGTATCCTCCGAACCCGTACTGGGGGTATGGCTCACGCCCAACGAGCTTGTTTCTGGTGATGTGGCCAGCGCGGATTGCGGGAGCGATGCGAGAGGCGGGAGAGGGCGTTCGTAAATTACTCCGAAATCCGTCTCAACGCAGAAGGGACAGCAGGCTGGCTCAGACTCGAGATGCGTGATTGTCGCTTCGGAGCGCCTGATTTGGACGAAACACTCCGAGCAGATGGGTTGCTGGCAGCATCGGGAGGTATTGATGTTGGGTGGGTAATTCTGGTCCGTCATCAGGATCGAGTTTATGCCATAGCCAATGCGTCGACGCACCAGGAAGCAGATAGGACACTCTGTCGCGCCGATATACGCCTTCCTCTCCCTTCGTTCCCGCTCATCCTTCTCCTCCTCCATCCGATTCTGTCTATTCCGGTGCATCCCGATCTTCTTGGCCATACTCCCCATCCCACCCCCAGCCCCTCTCTCAAGCTTCATCGCTTCCGTCACGCTATTCCCTACACCATCCGAATAATCCTTCTCCCGGACTTCCGTCAAGGTCCGAGCAATATCTTCTTCCCCATACTCCTCCTCCCAATCTTCGAAACCGCGATAGAACGGGGCGAGCTTCCCATCGAGGATCAGTCTGGTAACGACGTTCTTCGAGTAGTCGTGCGCCTGGGGATGGGAGAGTGCGTGTGGGTTTTGAGGGGAAAGGTGTCCTCCGTGGGGGAGGAGTGGAGGGGTCGGCGGTGGAGGTGGTGATAGGGGAGGAAGTGGAGGTGTGAGGCCGGAGTGGAAGTTCGGTCCGGTGCTGACAATTGTGGGAGCGATGCTTCCTGCAAGATTTGTTGTTGTAGGAGGAGGATTTGAGGATGAGGCAGTCGGCTGCGCAGATAAAGATTGGGTTGCGTTCTGAGGATTGCTGAGGGAAGGTCCGGTCCCGGCTGCAGCCTCCGGCGTGGACGCATGGGATGGAGTGTTGCCCATCTCGGCAAGTATCCGCCTTAAGGCGATAGTTGTAGCGATCCAAGAGTCGGAAGCTGCAAGAAAGGGTGGGATCAGCATGAGATGAAAGTGAAGAAGCGCTAAGGCTGGAAACGGGTGCCGACTTACGTCAAGCTTCAGACACAAGCTCGGGCTAGCTTGTCGAGATCGTCCATATCAAGAGTCCCTCCCTACAATATCGATCAAGGTGTCCTCGACAACTAAGGTCACTTGAATGAACCTGTCAAGCCTCGCCCACCACCTAGACCACGTAAACAGACGGGAAGTCGTATCCGCCGGGTTCTATCAAGCGTCGTCGGCTCGAAGGCCCAAGCCTAGCGACGAAGTCGAGCGGTCGGGTACACCTTGTCCGAGGAAGACACCTGATCAGAGCAGACTGTCTGCAAATCAGATGGAAGCCGGAGGACGTGCCGTGTGAAGCTCAACCTGGGTAGGCGTCCAGCTTTGGTTATCTCGACGAGAGCTGGCCGAGGTGTCCGATGACGTGTAAGCCGGACCGAACTCCTGGAATCACTGGTGCGAATGTGGCGCTTCTCTCATTGGATGCTTTGACTTGACAGCTCACTTCTGACATTACTGCTAGGGCTGAGCAAATTTCATACGCGCCCAACACCCCAACGGCGGTATCGAAACAATTGACAGGCTGAAAAGGGTTAAGCTCAGGCAGTGGCATTGCGTGACATCTTTTGAGGCAGGCCATATGTAGTCATATGCACAAATTGGATGCAAACCTCGAACCCCTCAAGCTCACTCCCACTGATCCAATTCAAGCTACCGCAGCTCCCGGCACCGCCTTCCCATCCATCCCTACCCCCTTCCCCGCCTTTTTCTTCCTCGCAGCCTTCCGTCTCCCTTCTGCATCCTCCATGTTCGATTCCGGCACGATCACCTCGACATACTTCCAAACCTCTCCCTTCTTGTCCGCCTTCATATCTCCCCAAGGTCTATCCTCCGCCACTCGCCAAGACAGAGCCTTATTCAGCTCCTTTTCGATCCGGACGGCATCGAGCGGCGGCGAGCGCGGACGCGAGATGACGTCGGTCGGCGGCGGAGTCCCAGGTTCGGCTGGACTGGAAGTGGAGGATGGGCGGGTGAAGGTGGTCGTGAGCGTCGCTTTGCCTTTTCCACCCTTTCCTAGGGTCAGGACTTTCCGCCCTCGTTCTTGAGCTTGCGATGACTGAGATCGTCCACCGCCCAGAGTGGGGAAAGCTCCACCGCCAGATTCGGCTGCAAGGCGCGCAAGACGATCTCTTTCGGCCTCGTCACGCTCGGCCTGCTCGAAAGCGAGTTGCGAGTCGTTCTCTGACTGTATGCGGAGGAGGAGCCGGGCGAGCTGTGCAGGCGACAGGAGCGGATGATGGCAGGAAGGGCAGGGATGGTGGGGTGGATGCAGGATACAGATGATCAGGCCGCAGTGGGAGCAATGTGGAATATATGCCGATAGCGGATGTACTCGGGCTGCGAGTCATGTCAGCAGGCAATCTGATACATCGCAGACACGAGCGCACCTTGGCAGAAGCAATCTGGCACAACCTTCTCCTCCGCCCTCACCTTCCCGTCCCCTTGTTGCAGCTCCCTCAGATCTGCTACGATCTCTTCCAACCGCTTCACCTCCCTACTCTTCGGCACATCCCAAATCTCCTCCTTATCCTTCCCCTTCCGTCCCTCACCCACACTCCCAAACCCGCCCTGATCGATCCGTGACCGTCCCCTCGGCTCTTGCACCTGCATCGTCACCGCCCCTCCCGCACGCAGTGGCATCGGCTGCCGGAGGGACGGACCTGAAGCTGTATTGGGAGTATGGAAGCCAGATCCTGGTGAGTTGCTGCGGCCCCATGTAGCGGTATCGTCAGCCTCCCTATTCTTCTGGTACACCTTTCCCCCTGGTCCGAAGGCCGCGTTGAGCACATATGGGATATTGGGCGATGGGCCCCGAGGTGGGGGTTTCGCCGGAGTACCGAGGTTCGATTTGGATACCTTGGGCTTGAGCTTGGTCGGACCGGAATTTGGAGGTGGGGTGGCAGTGGATAGGGAGGACGAGGCGATATTCGGGAATCGAAGGGCGAGGTATCGCCGAGCGAAGTTTTTCGCTTCCGGTGTTGAACCAAGGAAGTCCTGAGGAGAGCGTCATCAGCTTTGCAGAGCTTGGAAGAGGCGAAACTGACTTGGAGGTGACTCCTGAGCTTGACCTCATTCTTGTAGCCTTCGAGATCGGGAAGGAGCGCTTCTTTAACCGTCTCCTCATCTAACGGGGACGTCGTAGTTCAGCTAGTCCCCAGAGGAGCACAGTGGAGAAACTGACCGAAGCCGAGAAGACTGCACAGGTCTTTGAGGACCCAAGGTGGTCTGCTCATAGCTTGACCATGGACGATACAAAACAGGAGAGGGGCAAACGTCGAATGACACGAGACTCAATGGAAGTAACTTCCGCGATGGATTTCCCTCTTCCCGGCTGCCCAGGAGCTGTTTCCAGCAAGGTTCTCGGTTCTCTGCAAGTATTCATTTGACCATCTCGCATACTTGTTGTTCCCCGCTCTTGACGTGTCTCTGTATTGGCAAGACGATGTCGCAGGTATCCTCTCCGATGCGTAATTGGCTCTGACTGGTATCACCCTTGATCACGGGCCTGGAGGCGGGTTTGCCATTATGGCTAGAGAAGTGCACAAAGAGCAATGTCCACTTCATGTACCAAAAATGCGAAATATATGGAGCCGATCGGGGCAATGGGAGTGAAAGGGAAAGGTTATCCGTAATAGGGTAGATTACCACGGGCGGGCCGCAGCTCATCCTTAAGACGATATGTACCTAGGAACGATCCTATTGCGTTCCGACAGACCCGCGCTTGAACCCCCTTGCGGAGCGTAAAGATAATGCGAGCTGTCGACAGAAAAACTGGGTTGGACATGGCTGCCATCCGGAGTGTAATACCTCGCTGTGGCCGGACCGGGGAATGAGGTGATGTCTCAGATGGTGTTTTCGCGAACCGCCCCATTGTGAGAGCCGCCATCGCTACTGCCCCCCTGGAAACTCGCATAGCTACACATATCAGTGATGCATGGCGAGATATATCGGAGGTGAAGTCAGATCGGCGGTCCCTCACTAGCTTCCGGTGAGTGTCATACCACCTGATCCACCCCCATGACCCAGGGTGAGGTGTCTGTGTTGGGAATTGATAAGATCATCGTAGGAAGAGCCGGTGTTGGGTAGCGCGAAGGCCGTAGCAGAACCCTGATTCTATTGAGACGAAAGAGATCATTAGCAGTTCCGCGATACCCTCGACATGGCGGACAGGCACGGTCGTCAATACGAAGGCGGCACATCGATCGAATGTGAGGTAGCCGAGTGAGGTCGGCGCACGTTTGGCCTCGTGATACTGGAAAGCCTGGATGATCGCAGTTGCCGGATCTGAATTTCGTTTATAAAGAGCCACGCCAAGACTCCAGCGTGAGCTCGGTCCAAGGTTTTACCTACCGCGGGTCGGGTGGGGTCATCCCGTCGGATGGGGGCATTCATTGACAGGCAGACCACATTGCAGTCGTTCGGCATTGGTCAGATGATGCTGGCGGTCGAGTCGTTTCGTCGTCCTGCTCGGAGCCGTTGGTGTCGTTGCGCAAACCTGCCAGGCGGAGAGACATAAGAGGAGGGCGACGAGGAAGAATTTCGAGAACATCTTGCGAGTTGGTCGAAGATGGTTCTCGGTGGTGGTTGTAAGGTCGAAAGATGAGGGGACGGAAAGCAATGAGATTGGCCAAGGACCATTGCCGTTATATATCCTACAGTCGTTGGCTGTGCTTCAAGTACAGTAAACAACGATCGCACTCCATATAAATGATCACCAACGATTCGAAAGCTTGAGCCAAGCCCCTATATCATATGTATAGGACCGCCATCGTGTTTCATACCGCTCTGATAGATCACGTCATTCGGCGGCCCGACATTTGATCGTCGGGACGGATGAACGATAAATGCCTACGGCATCAGATAATTCGACGAATTCCATCAGGTGGGCTAGGCGTTCATTATAAGTTGAAGATTTGGAAGTACATTTGTGGCCACGTTGAAGTTGGAGAGCTGTCAATACAAGCGAAGGCGAGTCGGCCTCGAACAATCAGATGCGTTGTGATTATGGGCAGAGGTTGAAAGAGCAGATTCGAGGAGTGTGCCGGTCTTCGCGGAAATCTAGAAATCCCGAAGATGAGACAGGTTTCAAAATGGCAGCAGTTTTTACGACTTCCAAAGAAGCATCCAGAAGAGTTCGACGCAAAATAGGGAAGGGTGGTTCACGGGGAAGAGTCTCCCGCAATCAATGATAGACCCTCGGATTGGCATTTCACGTAATTAATTGGTATCATCGGTTGGCTCGCTACCGTAATGCTGCACCGCCTGGTCCGAGCGCCAGGCACGTGATGCATACAGACTGCGCATCCTGTCCGCGTCCTCAGGCCAAGCCAAAGGCCGAGCAGCGCGGAGCGGTTGCGAGATGGGGAGGTGGATGGGTGTGTTACTCGTCCCCCCACCAGTAAGCCGCTGGCGGGAGAATGCCGGTAGGGGCCGACGGGTTGACCGTAAACGTAGCCCGTGAGATGTTGGCAAGCTGTGCGGGCGTTGACTCTTGGTAGAGACGGACGGCGTTTGAGGACCACCGACCAAGGAGGCGGATGTCGTCGTCGCCAAGCTTTGCCGACAGCTTTGCCCATGTAGCAAGGCCCCGGCGGAACGAATGCCCAGAGAAATGCTTGGCCTCAATGCCGGCGGCTGTGATCGATCGCCGCAGAGTGTCGACGAACCAGCTCTTCTGGAAGGCTGCTGGATAGCTGCCGGCCCGCGCAAAGAGCGGTGAGTTGCGTTCCCAAGGGGTTGAAGCGCAGGTGGTGACGGAGTAAGGCGAGGGGATCGACGAGGGCGTTGGGCGGAGCCGAGGGGATGATGATATCGACGTCCTTCCTGTAGGGGTCCGATTTTGACGACGGGAGACGCACGACCGCGTAATCGCCACAGTCTCGGCCATCTGAGCGGGAGCAATAGAAAGAGGGGTCGAAGTCGCCCGAACCGTAGGTAAGCTCCCCCGATCTGAACGCTCCGACGTATGCAACAGCATATGCCGCCGACAGGGCGACCCGGTCGCGACCCGGTCGCGGTCGGAGACGCCTGCGAGTGAACGGAGCGCGGACAGGATGGACGCGAGTATAGGGAGAGTGATGGGGATGCGGAGGCGCCGCTCAAGGGCGCCTGCGTCGCGGCGGATTCCCCGTAGGACCCTTCCCAGCTGCGTAGAGTCGAACGCTGCGTCGTCGAGACCGGTGTCGGTGTGGAAGAAGCGGAGTCCCGCAAGGGAGCCGCGAACAGTACCGGGCCGGAGACCGTTTGACGCCATACAACCCGCCCACCTGCAGAGCGCTGGTGTGGTAGCTGGGAAAGGGAAGAACCCCTGTCCCGAAGCCCACTTCGAGAACCGCCTGCGCCTTGTCGTAGGCTGCGCGAGTTCCCTCTCCGATGCCGACCCAAAGGTAGTATGCCGTGTCGCGATCGAGCTGGACAAGGTCCACGAAGTCTTGCGGGGGTGGTTGGAAACGGCGACGGTGGGGTTCGGGACAAGGCGGCGCGGTGGGAAGTAGCGGGAGCGGTCTTGTGGCGGCAAGGGATGGAGCGATGAGAGGTTCCTGGACTGCCGCCGCTGGAGCGCTCTCCAAGCGATCGGGTCGATATCTTGGGCCTTAATCCAATCGAAGCGTGAAAGAGCGTCAGCTAGCCCGTTATCATTGGATGGGAGCCAGATGGTAGAGATGCGGAAGCGCCCTGCCGCCGCAGACAGCCAGAGCCGTCGAAGGAGCGACTGAGACGCTACGTGCTTGATGTACCCCGTCTGGACCGCCGCCGCCACCTCCGTGTTGTCGGTATTAACAACAATCTCGCGGTCTTCCCATCTCGCACCGCGTCCAAACAGCTCGACGGCATGGACCACTGCGTGCAGTTCCTTGAAGGTGATGTGCTTCTCCCGGTGGCGCTTTGGGAAGGCATACGGAGGCATCGGTCGCTTGTCCCGCTTCGCCCAAGTGACCCCCGGCACCTTTCGGACCGCTGGCGTCCGTCCAAATGTGTACAGCCGCCCTCGTAGGCGGTCGCAAATAAAGTATGCCTGGCCAAGTGGGGAGAAGGGAGAGCCACCAACGCATGTCCGCCAGCGCCGGGCTAGTGACACGACGTCGGCGGTGCGACGCGGTGCGCATGGCGGACCAGATGCGCTGGGAGAATACCCTGCCGTGAGGTAAGACTCTGCAGGCAAAGACGAGCAGTCCCGCGAGGCGTTACAGCTCCAGACGGGTCGCGGAACCTGTGCGAGAGGTCAATGATAGCGCCTCGATCATCCGTCGAACTCGGTCTGCACCAAGACGAGCCTGCATAGACCGCGTGTCCACTTCAGTCCCCAGAATCTCCAGGCAGGTTGATGGGCCCAGGCACTTCTTCTCGTTGACGGGGAGGCCCAAAGTAGAGCACGTCTCGCGAAACACCCGGAGGCTGTCCGCGGCTTCGCCAGCCGACGACGTGCAGCCGCAAGGTAGTGGATGAACTGCCGCACACCCTTCCGTGACAGTATCCAATGCAGAGCTTCGGCCACGTAGTTGAAAATGACCGGGGCTACCCGCGAACCGAATGGCATGCACAGGTCGACGTAGGTGACACCAACAAGCTCGAAACCTGCGAGCTTTGATGCCAGCGGGGATAGGAGGATGTTGCGGAACGCGTTGGCTAAGTCGGCTTTCCACAAGGAAGCTCCCGCCGGGAGCTGGGAGAGGTCATCGAAAAGAGTGTCTAGCGTTGCGTACCGCAAGGTCGCGAAGGAAGGCGGGACCAAGTCGTTCAGCGCTCGAAGGTCGTGTATTGCGCGGAGTTGGTCCCGGCCTTTCGGGACCGCAGCGAGCGGGGTGATGAACGACGGGTAATTGGAGGGTACGACACGAACCTCGTCAGTCAGTAAACGCCGGTGCGTCTCCTCGCGGACGAAGTTTAGTTCCCGGCGATTGAGACGGTACGGGGGAATGTGTACCCGTTTGGATGCGCCGTCGGTCCCCAGCGAGGCACCATTGTCGAAGATACTCAACAGCATACACACAAATGTGGAGTCAGGATAGAAACGGAGCTGGTCGGCCCAAGCGAGGATGCGGGCTTTGAGAAAGCCTCCGAGATGCGAAGAAGATGGGCCATGGGGCACAAAACCGCAGGCAGGGGTAGTGTTCGGCCGGCCTAGACTGAGGGGCAGCCCCGAGACGGTTGACCCACGCGGAATGCATGGAGTAAATGAAGGCGCATCACCGGAAAGGGTCGTGGTGGCGGGTAAACGAGGAGGCGCAGCGCCGGGGGACCGAAGGAGGAGTATTGCCGCATCGGCAAGGGACACAGGAGTCGCAACGACGAGATGGGGTGCCGCATCGGCGCGAGAAACGGAAGTCGCAACGACGAAGTCAACGGTGGGCTGAGGGGAGCAGAAGACGACGATAGAAGGTAGCAGAAACCAGATCCACGGGAGATTCCCCAAACCCCTGCGGGACCTGGCCTGCTACCCCTATTCCGCCGCCGCCGGCGCAGCCGTTGCAGCAGGGGCGCTACGGCAGCGCGTCTTGGTGTACCCCAGTCGATTGCAGGACTTGCAGACGTATTGGAATGGACATGGATCCGCTGCACAGGGTTTGACATCGTTCCATTTCTCGCAGGGGAACGGACGGGTGCCGAGGCCGATGGAGCTGACCGCCCAGCGACCCGAGGTGGGGTCGGCGGCACCTTGAGAGGTCTGAGCTGAACGTGAAGTGCCAATAGCGGGAGGGGCGATCGGAGCCAGGAACTGCGTGACCACGACCGCCATATCCGGACGATTCCACTCCGCAGGGTCGAGGCTGGCCCCATGGTTGAGTCGCCGACCGGTGACGACGAAGACGTAATTGAGGAGACCTTCCCAACGGCTCGGGTACTCTGCGTGGAGACGCAGCATCTCGCGGGCGTGGTTGACAAGATGCCACCCGATGCGCGATTCTGGGGCGAGAAGGTCGCGCAGCTGTGCATACACCAGCCACGGGCGGAGGATCTGAGCGACGTCGGTGTACCGCGCTCTGGCTCGAGAGCGGCGTTGTTCCTCAGTATCGTTCATCTCCTGTTCGAGCTGGGGGAGGAAGCTGCCGCGAGCCGGAATGGATAGCTCGGCGATTCGAAGCGGGTCGAGCTTCCACAGGTCCTTGATGTCGAAGCGGTTCTCGGAGATGGCCTCGATGTGAGGGCCGGAATATGGTCGAATGCCAGACGAGCTTCAGGCAGGTTTGTTGACAGGGCGGCAGGGTGGGAAGTAATGGAGGGAGGGGGATTGTTGGAGGCGGGCTCACCTTGATTGGAGCCCGTTCGCCGTCGCTGTAAGGTCGGTGATGGCGGTGAGATAGGGGCGAGTGCGGTCATCACACGCTCGAGGATGGTAGAGTAGCGGTGTCGATGGCTGAGTGATCGTTGAGGCATGTGCGGCCTGCTCGGAGGGGAGGGGTTCCCTGCGTTCGGCGCTGGTCTGACGGTCTACAATGTGTCCGTCGTCGTTGAGGACAAACGGGGATTCTGCAGCAAGGCGCAGAGCTTGAGGAATGGATGAGGGATGATGGAGTAGAAGGTCGATCAACGGGGCTTTCGCACGACCGGCAGGTGTGAAAACGCCGGTGTCGTTGAGGAAGGCCCGGAGCTCCGCCGCCTTGCGCAAAGTGGAGGAGCTCCTTGACGGTGGGCATGATGGCGAAGCCGGAATGCAGAAGTAGAGCCAAGGAAGCAAAGAACGGTCCTCTGGATGCGAGAGGAAGGATGAGGAGACTACAAGCATGAACGACGGGGAAACAAGCCACAGAGAAGACACCGCATAACTCCGATCACCGCCATGGGACCTTTGAGAGAAATACATACGACAGCACGAGCCGTGTTCATTCCAGATGCGAATTCAGACACGAGGGAGGTTTGAGCAGGGGTGATGCTTTTACTTGAAGGGGCCAAGGGGGAATATGTAGATAATGGAAAGAAATTTTCGTCGACGCGTTTGCCAAGAGGATGGAAGGATCGAAGGTGTGGGGACGACAGATTGCCGCCATGATATGTTCCCCAGACCTCGTCCTCATCGACACGACCAGCTCGACCACGCCCATTCGCACCACGCCCGCCACATTTTCTGCGCCTCGTAATCATCTCATGCCAGCTTGCCGTCCTTCTTCTTGTTCTTTCTTGGGGGAGTCACCGCTGCTGCTCGGGAAGTCAGCCAGTTTCCCAGTTTTCCACGGAAGTGGGGGATCGAGGAAATAGGCCAGTGACAATGGCGAGGACAAGGGGTGAGACGGACTCAAAAGAAAGACTACTGACGCCGTCCGGCCGCTCCATATCCGTATTTCGGCGCCTTCTTCTCGGCAGGTTTCAGGATCTGGCAGATGTCAGCATGGGACAAGGCAAGACGGGATATGACATACTTGGAATGAGCAGAGTAGTGTGTCATCGACGCTCATCATAGCGCCGGCGTTGTCGAACTATGGCAACATGAGCAACGGGTTCTGCGCTTAATGCCTATCGCTCACCTCGCCACAGTAATTGGGCGCCGAGAATAGAGTGACCAGCTGCCGCTTCGCGAAGAATTCGTATCCGTCCTCCACGACCTGGAATATGGGTCAGCATGAGTATGCATGAGCTCCACCCTCCCGCTCACCTGATGTGCTCTGCAAATCAAATCCATATCGTGCTTTTGCAAGAACCGGGAGACAACGTCAGGTCCAAATGTGAATGATACGCCTCGATCGTTTTCGCTCCATCCCGTGATGTCCTTGTCGGGATCTGACCACAGCAAATCGCAAAGCAGGCCTAAGATTCAAGTCAGCGCGACGTTCACACTGATTCACGAAACACTCACCTGTATCAGGGACATCGGTAGGCCGCATGACCCGTCGAATCTGCTCCATGCTTTGCAGATCCGGACTCTACGAGATCATTAGCTTCTCGCCAAAAGCATTGCAGTTATACACACCAGGCCACCGTGCATGGTGAAAATTTTCTCGTCGATGATGGCGGCGATGGGTAAGCAGTTGAAGCAGTCGGTGAACGTCTTCCATAGCTTGATATTATACCGACGTTTACCTCAGAAAGACTATCAGCTCAAAGCCGCAACATCCGCAGTCCTCCTCACATTCATCGTAGAAGCCGTAAATACGGTTGATGGACGCGCACTCGTGGTTGCCTCGGAGGATAAAGAAGTTTTCGGGGTATTTGATCTTGTATGCGAGGAGGAGACAGATTGTTTCGAGCGATTGTTTGCCCCGATCCACGTAGTCGCCCAAGAAGAGGTAATTTGCTTCGGGTGGGAAGCCGCCGTATTCAAAGAGTCGTAGGAGGTCGTAGTATTGTCCATGAATGTCGCCTGTCGGGAGTCAGGAGACTGCACTGAGCTTGAAGGATCGGCTCACCACATATCTTGATCGGCGCCTCCAGCTCGAGCAGGATGGGTTGTCCAATGAAGATCTCTCGCGCCTTCGTGCAAAGGTATTTGATCTCGTATTCTTGCAATTGTACAGCCTTTCCTGGCCGATTTCCTCGCACTACGGAGCATGTCATCACCCGTCTGGGTGGCCACTGGACAATGCGCACCTTCCAATAACCTGTCAATCACAGAGTCGAGATCGATCTCAGCGGACGAGTCGGCCATATTTGGGGATATGGGATAGGGGGAAGGGGCGTTTCGGGTGATTGCGTGAGGTAGGTGGAGCGGCGATAATGCGAGGTGATCACGGCGCGGTGAGATCTCTACGGAGTCCGGAATCAGCAAAAAGTGAGGAGACGAACCGGACCAGGCGACATCGCGCTCGAATCGCCTGCAACTAGGGACGAGACAGCAGTCTCTGCTCGCAAGTACCAATCGAACCCAATGTGGGATGCACGAGACAAACTGTTGTACTCACCTCAACCGGGTTGCCGGATGCCGTTCAGCCCTTTCCTCGACACTGGTTCGTCTGTCTACAATCCCTCTTGTTGTCCAATCTCCTTCTTGCCAGGCGTACCGTCGTACAGTCACACAGTCGTACAATCGTCAAGGCGTCGAGAGGAGATGAGACGGGAAGAAAGGGGCGTGGGTGTCTGGAAGAACGCTAGGAGGGGAAGAGCAGGGGAGATGATTCGTACTGCGGGCCGGCGTCCTCCTCCTCGCGCCTCACAATATGAAGTCCTAATTGGTGTACTGCTGAAAGTCAGCGTATGCTCGTCGACACATGTGGGTTGGTATGCATTGAGAAGGGATTGATCAGCTCCTTCACCAAGACGCCTCACGCCGCAGTCGCCCCAACGGCTCCGTACCTGCTCCCTTGCTGATGCGCGTCGCATCAAAGACCCCAGACACTCACAGAATGACCACCAGAATTCGTTCGGCACGAGCAGACGTTTGTGGAAAGAAAGGAAGGATGAAGGTGGCTTAATGGAACCTCGGCACAGATCGCAAAGTTGATTGGCTTGTCCCATTGCGTGAAAGCTCGATCAAAACGCCGCGTATCACCGGCCGCGGCGCAAACTCCTGGCCGAATTTGCGTTGGCTCGCTTACAGTACCCCTACAGGCTGGAGCCACGCATGCATGCTGTGCCCTCTACGTCATATGGACTGTAGATGAGGCAATTCCATGAACGAAGACATGGTTGGTGAGAGGTCGCAGAGAATCAATCGCATATCATGATTATTGACTATAAGACCCCGTCTCAACTCCGTCCCCCTTCTAAAGTCTCCGCCTCATCCAAATCACGGCTCTATAACGGTTGAACCGGGTGAGGCGATTGGTTGGTAGTAGTCTGAACAGCCGGAGTCCCCCCATCCACAGCTCCCGGCGCCGGAGTGATTCCCGCCGCCGCAGATTGCTATTCACCTCAGCCCCCATCACCCATACAGCATGGGTCAACTCACCTGATCGATGAACCCCTCCACCTTCCCGATACCTGTGTTGACCGCGTTGGTCACTTGCGTGATGATACCCGGGTGCTCTGCGGTGGTCGTCCTCTCTTCGATATTGGTCGTCAGGGAGATGAAAGTGCTCTGCAATCATCCCGTGCTCAGTCCTCATTCACAGGCCGCAGGGAGTAGACCTACGGAGACGGCAGAGGTGACCTGGTCGAGCATACCCTTCGCTTGAGCGCCCATATCCCCGCCGGAAGCAGTAGTCGGTGCAGCAGCCGAGATAGTACTGGTCGACGTGGTAGATTCCAGTCCGGCCTCACGCCTCTCCGCTGCTAGCTTCTCCCCGGTTGGCATTACCTGTGATCCCGTCACCGGGACGCCCTTCACGAACCATCAGCACAGGTAAGCGGGGCACGATTAGGAGACGCACGTCCATCTTATCGACGAGCTCGTGAGCCTTGGCTACAGCGGCGTCGGTGTATGGTCGCGTCGTAGCTGCCACTTTCTCGACGTACGGTCGAGCAGTCTGGTCGACTTTGTCCACATACTATTAGGTCATAAGAGGTCAGCCGTCTGACAACAGACCACTTTGATCCGCCAGCACCGAGGATGTGCCTCGTTTGACCAGGAACGTGAGGAGGGAGATGTCCCTTACGGGCTTAGCCATATCCCTAGCCTTATCTAGAATTGATTGCTCCCCCACAAGAGGGTCGAGAGCTTTCGCCGGCGCGTCGCCGATGATAGCCTCCTCGGGCACGACGGGGGGTGGAGCGGTGGCGGCTTGGGTGGGTTGCGTGGGTTGAAACATGTTGTGATGATTCTTCGGTGTATCACTGGTTTGAAGATGTATGAAAGCAAAAGAACGAGTCGTGCGCAAATACTAGCTCGGGGAAAATGCTCCCCGACCAGGTGGGGTGAGCTGATGCGCAGGCCCTGAGCTAAAAACGGTAGCGCTTAAGCTCTCCCCGACACTTGCCGACAGATCTGCTAGACTAAATCTTCACGCGATAGTTCACGAGGCAAGTCTATTGAGGTCTATTTCAAATGCGGTGAAGTGCTGGGAGATTCCGGGTGTAGAGATGCATGAGGGCAGCGGGACAATAAATATTACGAATACCATAGAGATACGATCCGTGACGTAAAAAGTGATGCCGCGTTTTGTGAGATGACCGTGAAATAATCATATAGAAGTATGATAAAGGAAGGCAGTATGATAAAGGAAGGGTTGGTTGATCTTTTTTTTTGGGGGCGGTGGGAGTAGTCGATGTCATCTGTCGGGACCAGCGAAGGCATCGAGGATAGCTCGAACAGCGACGGCGTCGCGAGAAGTACCGCCGGTGGTCCAGTGAACTGGGGAGCGCTCAAAGCTGTATAGGAGTATGATCAGCTTGGCACGCGTGACCCAATACACAGCGACTAACCCATTGAAGGTACTGGCGGCACAGAGAGTATAAGCCCCCATCTCACCCCATCCAAGCCAGTCCCCAACGTCGAGACCCTTTGGCAAGCGGACCAGCTGACGGACGCTATCAATCGAGTCACAGGTCGGGCCCCATACGCTTGCATTCTCAGCATCGGTGTAACCGAGCTGAACTGAAAGGTCGACGGGGAGATGGACATTTGGCGGCGGTGGAAAGGGTGGAGCCGCGTGAGCGAGGAGGTGCGAGATGGTGAGCGGGTAAGGATGGACGATCTGGTGGTCGAACATGATGCAGTTGAAGGAGCCGTAGACCCCGTCGTTGATGTAGTCTGCAGTCCTGGTCAGAGGAGTAATGCGAAGCGAACAAGAACCTACACATCACGTCTGCCCCCTCGACATCCTCATGCTCCACGGCCTGCCTGGAGGATCCAGCCGTCGCCCGCCGTCTCGCAATGATGTTAGTCGCCAATGTGAAAGCTTCGGCTCATATCAGCTAAACTCCATGCGAGAACACTAGGACTTACCGCTCGACACCATAAGCCGCCCCGGCTCCGCGATGACCCTGACTCCGCTTTTGATTGGAAAGTACAGGTCCAAAGCGTCACTGACCACCTGCGCCATCTCATGAAAGGATTCCCTCTCAAACCCTCCCCCGACGTCAAGGAACCTGAAGTCGTATCCCACATCTTCGGCCATGTCAAATACCTTCTTCGCTCTCCAGATTGCATCGGCAAAGAGAAGCGGGTCCTTACATCCGCTACCGACATGGAAGGACACGCCGATGAGGTTCAGACCGAGCTGGTAAGCCGTAAGAAGCAGATCAGGGCAGCTTGCGAGAGGTGCGCCAAACTTGAGACCGAGACGGCAAAGAGACTTGCTGTCGTCGGTGAGGATGCGAAGGACGAGCTTGGCGCCAGGATGCACGCGCTTGATCTTGTAAAGCTCGTCGGCGTTATCGAACGTCATCATATCAACGCCTTGCTCGGCAGCGACGCGGACGAAAGACGCCGGTTTGCACGGGTTGGCGAAGATGATCCTGTCGGAGGAGGGGCTAGACGGCAGCGAAAGCACCTGAGCGATCTCTGCGGTGGAGGCGCAGTCGAACGATGTGCCGAGGAGCGACAGAAGGTGTAAGACCGGCGGAGCAGGGTTACACTTGACTGCGTAGAAGATCTCGACTCGAGAGCCAATGGGTGAAGCGCGCCACATCTGCACCGCTTGGTAGATGGCCGACAGATCAGCAGCGAAGAAAGCTGACTCATCACCCCCGTCAGAGCCGTCGGAGATGGCGCGAGTCGCAACGATTTGCTGGATGAGCTCGTGTCCCGGCGTATCGCAAACCGATACCACAGCCGGTGAATTCTTGTCGTAAGACCGAACTGGAGAAGTGGCGGGCGGAGTCGGAAGGATATGCGAGGGGATGTAAAGTCCACTCGCTTTTGGGTCCAGCACCTTGATGAGGTCAGACACGGTCGTCGAAGGAGTGCTTGGAGGTGCGGGGCGAGACCATTCTTGATCCGTCTCGAGCGGCGAAAGGAAGCGAAGGGCGATAGTGGTCATCGTGGCGGTAGATGAAGGAATGCCGCCGTCTCTCTGGGTGGCTGGCCACCTGAACGATCCCATGTCGTCAGCAATGCTCCCGTCATCATCATATGACCACCCCTTGAGATTTGCCGCCCGATGCTCTCCACCTTCGCACAAATCGAATGGAAAGCAGCACTCACAGTCAGGGCTCAACGTGGAGGGTACACGCTGGACGCGAGAGAGGGGAGACGACGGCTAGGCGGTCGAGCGCCTTTTGTGAGAGACCAATCAAGGGATTCCTGCGAATGATTGGTGAGGAAAAAGGAGGAATATGTTTTAGAAGGATCGTCGGACTTTCCTGCCCGGAACGAAGTGGCAATAATGTGGCATGAATACTATATTTGTTTGCCATTGCTTCTCCCTATACACCAAAAATAGGTAAAGATACTGCACACCATCTCCAGATCACACCGCCTCTCCTGCTTTGAGACCTTGCAATGCTGCGTGTGTCTTCAGCAGTAGAGCCCCTTCCAACGAGTATTTCCCTTGAGCCTTCTTCTCGAGCTGATTGACCTCCAGCAATTTCCCTTGGTCGATCATCAGGAAGGCCACAAACATCTTCAGTTGGAACACACCTGACATGACAACGTCGAAATTCTTCTTCGCCTGTGATGTTTCGCCTCGTCGAGCGTATAGTCGACCGAGCTCGTAATGACAATGATATACGATGAAATGATCCAACTGGCTGGAGTCAGGGGCTTCTCTAAGCAGGAACTGTGTGGCTTACTTTGACCTCGATACCATGTCGTAGCACGGCTTGGAAGTCCTTCTCCGCCCCATGATCGATCTCGTCATCAGGAGGTTCGCCCGGGCTCGACTTTGTCGCTGATCCGACTGCTTCTGGAGGCTACGGTTCGAATCAGCTCTTCTTCGGGGTCTTGGCGGTGAAAGCAAAGCACTCACCTGATACCGTGCGACAAACTGAACAACTCCCCGCAAGAAGTGACCAAGGCAGTAATCTATTAGACCGTGTCAGCGGGTGGTCACGATGGGAGCCAAATCCGCACCATCCCAGTATTCTTCGCCCGTACCATACGCCTCCGGTGTGCTCTCATCCAGCTTGGCCAGCATTGTATCGATCCTCGGAAGGTGTTTCGCCAGGAGATCCTTTCGAGGGGTATGTGAGAGAGCGCCAAAGACATATGCCAGCTCCATTGCAGGGAGAAACAGTTTGTGGCCCTGAGATTCGAATTTCCGAGCCTTTCGTGATACGAGTTTCTAGCGGCGATGAACGAGAGCCATATGCGCAGTGGGAGCGTGTACTCACTTCGATTGGTAGAGATTTCCCGGCGATTTTCTTGGTGAGTGTGGGGATTTGCTTCATCAGCCGGTCGGCCTCGTCGAGCTTGGCATCTGGATCGCCGTCTTGGGCGAGCTCGACTATGCACGCAGCTGCCGAGCTAAAAATGGAGTCAGCCGAGCCACATCAACCCGGAACCTTGGGCGCACTAAGTATAGACCGCTCGACTCCAATTCGATTCATCCTTCAAGACATTGAAGCAGTCCAAAGAGCTCTTCCAATTCGCCAGCATAAGGTAGTTCACAGCATAGTCCCACTTGATCGACGTGAGCGAACCTTCTTCCTCTTGAAGTCTGTCGACTTACCAAGCACATATGCTGCAGCTGAATGTATTCCAGCTTGAGATCCAGTGCTCTTTGTAGACTCTCTGGCAAGACGTCAACTTGATCATTGAATCCACTCACTATTTGCTCGCTCTGGCTCGCATTCTGTAGTATGCAGACGGGCTTGGAAGTAAAGGAAGAATATCCCATCGGGATATCTGGACGAATGCGGGATCAGTGATGCTTTGACAGCATGGACACCTCAAAGTGCGCACCGCTTCATATTGTACTTCAATACCTTTCGAGCCGCAGGAATATCCACATGATCGACCGGCCTACACCCCGTCAGGATCATCGTTGACCGTTCACAACCACTCACATCAAGACGGCGATAACAAGATGGAAGGTAAGTAAGATCATGTCGCAGACCGGTCGTCGAATGCCTTCATTCTGCTCGGTATACGCCGGCTCTTCGGACTTGTCTGACCATCCTCCCGCCGCCATCAGCGTAGGGAGAGCAACCTTGCGGTCGCCGGCGTAGCCAAAGACTTCAGCGATCTGTAAAGACAGTCAGAACTCGGTCTCAGAGCTGAAGAGACGTACTTTGAGGACTTTGCCGGGAAGGAGACTGAGCATGAGAGAGCTGGTACCTGTTCCAAGGAGGACACCCTGGCGATCAAGGGTCAGTAGCGAGCAAGCTGGAAACGGGTGAAACGCACGGATCGGAAGTCCATGTCAATGTCTTCGTCAAAACCGCCTCTGTCCGCCTCATCCAAGTATTGCTGCAATGTACGATAGATCCCGTGCGACGTTCGCATGTTCAGCCTGTGTCTATGTTAGCGCAGGTCGAAGTATTATTTGTAGGCATACGCTTCCCGCACCAGTCCCAACCAGTCTCCCCCGCTAACGATCGCCAGCATCGCCTTCATCAAAGCCGTTTCCGCGAATACCAACTCCGCATGACGCTCCAGCACAGTCATGCTCTTGATCCGTTGGACCCCTACTCCAGGTCGTACGAGACCGCCGATTCGGGAGATCACTCCATCTGATGGTTTGCGGAGTGCCGATGCGGTGACTGAGCAGGCTTTGCAAATTTCAAGGGCATTTGCAAGGTCAACGGAATCGAACGTCATCATCCCCTACATGATTCTTCAGCTGCAAGCCATATAACACCAGGCGCCATACCTTCAGAGCTTGGATTATCCCATGCGCGCTGATCAGGTATAGATGGTTGCCATCCGGATCCTTCTCAAAGCACATGTCTTCCGCCTCCTTCATCTTGCTCGTAAGGAACAGCCTCAAGATCTCGCGACAGATGTCGAGATCGCCAGATAGCACTGCTGCCTGATCGAGCGTGTGAGCGTCATGTTTGGTGTTGGGCGTCCGCCTCCGGACCCGAGTCTCGCCACTAGAAGGTATGCTGCGGTGAACAGTGGAGGGCCCAGTGCTATCGACATCGCTAGCTGCCCCGTCGGTCCCCTTCTCGACGTCGGCTGCCATTGGAGTCCGATGAGTCGCGCCGCTATTAGCCGCTCCACTCTCCTCCTTGACCGGTTCCTCCTCCTCCTCGAACTCGCTCAATCCCTCATCAGGAGTCAAAAAGGCCGCTTCATCCTCGGAGCTTTCCCCGCCGTCTTCCTCGTCCCACTGGGAATACATGCTCGTAGGCCTGGGCTTTCTCTGTCGCTCGATCACTCCAGGAGCTGATGTGGGCTGCTTTGGGGGACCAGGAACGGTGGAAGTGACGGGCGAAGCTGACTCTGGCGAGTCCGTGAGTGGAACCGAATCGGAATCGAGCTGAACTTTTTCCAGCCCATTTGTCGCACCGTTCACATTAGGTGGAGTGCCTTTGCCGCCGAGACCCGAATAGGATCCACTAGTCGATGTTGAAGGTCCATCTTGAATCGGTGTGGAAGCGCGAGATGAAGAATTGGTGGAGACGTTGAGGTGAGAAGAAGTAGGTCGAGCGGGAGAAGACTTGATGTCCTTATCGGAAGAGGCGGAGGAGAGTGATGTCGAGGAGAAGAGCGACGAGATGCGTTTTCGGGATTTGTCTCTAGCCAAAACAGTGAGCTAGGGGCTGGAAAGCGTTCCGACCATGACGTACCCGAGCGAAACCTTCCGCTTGACTTTCCCGTCGTCCCCGTCCACGTCGGCCGCTCTCGCTTCACTCACCGCTCTCGTCTGTGGAGGTTTCCACCCCTTTACACTAGTACTTCTCCCCGAAGACACATCGTCCGAGGAATGCTTTCTTAAGAGCGAAGCTTTTCGGAGGAAAGACATGACGATTGCCGATGTTGAGTCGGCGCCGGTTGAGATTGCAACTACGGGGTAGCCCCCGGATAGTCAAGTTATTTCAGAGCTCCCGACGGCGTTGAACGTCTAGCTGGAATGCAATGGTGAAGTCGTCGTCAAGATGACTGTGAGTGTCTCCGACGGTCTCACGGGCTGAATGTGGAGAGGGCATCGTGAGACCGAACATAGCAATATGGGAGGCTCCAATAAGAGATCCGACACAGGGTGGTGCGGACATACCTGATAGTCCGATATAGAGGCGCACTCTCTTGATCAGCAGCAAAAGTTGCTCCATCTACCTTGGGCGAGGACACTCCTAGCCTCCTCGTGGGAGCGGCTCGTCACAAGATGACATTTGAGGCGGACGTCCTAAAATGCTCGATCCTTGGCACGGAGTCCATCCACGTCGGTTTCCACCTTCTACCTTACATCTTTCAGACTATCGTTACTTCCCTTCCGTCATCCACTTACGCCCTCGTAACCGATACCAATCTCTCACGAATCTACCTGCCAGACTTACGGGTGGCTTTCGAAAAGGCAGCGCAAGATGCTGGGAGCAAGGCGAGGATCATGGTGTACGAGGTCGCCCCCGGAGAGGGAGCGAAGAGTAGGAAGGTCAAGGAGGGCATTGAGGACTGGTTGCTGGACAGCAAGTGCACTCGGGATACGGTGATGCTCGCTTTCGGTGGAGGAGTCATTGGCGATCTCACTGGTTTCGTTGCTGCCACCTTGTAAGCTTCCAATTTTACCTCAACGAGACATTTGAGCTGAGCTTTGATGTTGGGTAGTATGCGGGGCGTGAAGGTCGTACAGATCCCGACCACGCTTCTCGCAATGGTGGATTCGTCAGTCGGAGGAAAGACCGCTATCGATACGCCTCACGGCAAAAACCTCATTGGCGCCTTCTGGCAGCCCACCTACATCTTCGTCGACCTAGCTTTCCTAACAACCCTTCCTTCAAGAGAGATCTCCAATGGGATGGCGGAAGTTGTCAAGGTCTTTTATTTGATTCTTCTCATACCCTTTGAGCTAACGCCGATGTAGACCGCTGCAATCTGGAACGACAAAGACTTTGCGGCTTTGGAATCCCGCGCCTCCGAAATAACGTCAGCCGCATCGTCCAAGCCCGAAACATCCCCCACCGCGGGGCGCTTCGAAGCCGATCGTTCCAAGGCCCAGTCCCTTCTGCTGCAGGTCGTGTCAGGATCCATTTACGTCAAAGCACATATCGTCACCATCGATGAGCGAGAAACCGGTCTGCGAAATCTGGTCAATTTTGGACATACTATGGGGCATGCCATCGAAGCTGTGCTTACTCCTGCCATGCTGCATGGAGAATGCGTCTCGATCGGAATCATCCTTGAGGCTGAAGTAGCACGACAGCTGGGCGTATTGAGCCAAGTCGCCGTTGGCCGCCTGACATGCTGCCTGCAGGCCTACGGTCTGCCCATCTCCCTCTCCGAGCCTCGTATCACGTCGCTGCCTGCATCTAGACAAATGTCAGTGGATCGCCTTCTGGATATTATGCGAATAGACAAGAAGAACTCGGGTCCAGCGAAAAAGATCGTACTTTTGTCTCGAATCGGCAAGACATATGAGGAGAAGGCATCTGTTGTTGCCGACGACGTCATCCGGACGGTCTTATCGGAGGCGGTGACGGTAACATCGGGGACTCCCAGCAAGTTGCCCGTCACGATGGCAACGCCGGGAAGCAAAAGCATCTCCAATAGGGCTCTTGTGCTTGCAGCGCTGGGAAAGGGGACATGCAGGGTGCGGAACCTACTGCATTCCGATGACACGGCAGTCATGATGAACGCCTTAGCGGAGCTGAAGGTATGTCATCAACTGGCATGCAGAGCTGACTAGGTTCCCTTAGGGCGCTACGTTTACATGGGAGGATGGTGGCGATACCGTTGTTGTTCAAGGCGGCGAGGGCAAGCTGTCGGTCCCGTCCGATGGCAAGAGCTTGTACCTGGGCAACGCAGGAACAGCTGCCCGGTTCTTAACATCTGTTTGCACCATCATTTCCGGTACCTCCAAGTCAGCTGCGACAATAATCACCGGTAATGCCCGCATGAAGCAACGGCCGATTGGTCCGCTTGTCGATGCTCTGAGCGCCGACGGTGCTAAGATCAAGTATCTTGAGGGTTCCGGCTGTCTGCCCCTTGAGATCGCTCCAAATGGACTCAAAGGCGGACATATCAAGCTTGCGGCGAGCGTTTCGAGCCAATACGTGTCTTCGATCCTCCTTTGCGCTCCTTACGCTGCTCAAGAGGTCACCCTCGAGCTCACCGGCGGTCAGGTCATCTCGCAACCTTACGTCGACATGACCATCGCGATGATGGCGGAGTTTGGAGTTACCGTAAAGCGTCGAAAGGACTCGTCCGGGAATCTACAAGACATATACGTCATCCCGAAGAGCGTATACGTCAATCCAGCCGATTACAGCGTCGAATCGGATGCATCAAGCGCGACGTATCCCCTCGCTATTGCCGCTATCACGGGGACAACGTGCACCATTGCAAATATTGGGTCGAGCTCGCTGCAGGGCGATGCGCGTTTTGCGAAAGAAGTGCTCGAGCCGATGGGATGTGTCGTCGAGCAGACGGCCACGTCGACGCAGGTTACTGGACCACCAGTCGGTCGGTTGAGGGCATTGGGCATGGTCGACATGGAGCCTATGACCGATGCTTTTCTCACCGCTTCGGTACTGGCAGCGGTCGCGACATTGCCTGCTCTGCGGGGGAGGGAAATGGAGGGGTTGCGGCCAGAGAGTTCGCGGATACATGGTATCGCGAACCAGCGGGTCAAGGAATGCAACAGGATCAAAGCCATGCGAGATGAGCTCGGTATGTTCTATCTGAATGCTGTCTGCTGTAGCTGATAGCCGTGCAGCCAAATTTGGGGTTGAGACAGACGAGTTTGACGATGGCATCATTATCCACGGCAAGCCTTATACCTCCCTCAAACGCGGCGCCTCGGTCCACTGCTACGACGATCACCGGGTTGCCATGTCCTTCAGCGTCGTGGCATGTGTTGTCGAGCGGACTGTGATCGAGGAGAAGCGATGTGTCGACAAGACCTGGCCGAACTTCTGGGATGATCTCCAGAACAAGGCAGGTCTGCTCCAAGGACTACAGGAAGATTGTGCTGATGAGTGCGACAGATGGGAGTAGGGATCGCGGGCGTCGAAACAGATGCCTTGAGTCAATCCTCCTCGTCTTCAAAAGCTGTGCCGCTGGCGAATGGAGACGGACATGTAATCACGCCAACCTTCCTCATCGGCATGCGTGGTGTCGGCAAATCCTATATCGGAAGGATGGCTGCCGATGTACTTGGCGGCACGTATATCGATGCGGACGACGTATTTTCCCAGCACACGGGAAGTTCCGTCTCCGAATATGTCACTGCTCACGACTGGACTGCTTTCCGTAAGACCGAGACGGAGCTGCTCCGACACTTCACGCGTGGCAAGGGGAGCAATCATACCCCAAGATCCCGATCTCTGGCACCACATGGCCGACAGAATGCCTCAGCCGGACTATCTCGACTACCGGCAAAGCCCGAACGCCCCTTCGTCTCGGCGGAACATCGACCGGATCGCAAAGACGGAGTTTTCCGGGTGGTTCTGATTACGTCTGGTAGCGTTGCAAGCGTCAAAATGCCTGATATTGTTGGAGCTCTGAGCAAAGTGAGCTATCTCGACCAGGTATGGCGTGTAACGGCTGAAGCCACGCAGGAACGTGATATTGCGATGCAAGTTGTAGCAACCCGTTCCTCTTTACAGTTCTATTCGCAAGGATCGATTGACGCGTCAGTCCTGTCCGCACTTCAAGCAGACAAGCATCATCCCAATCCGATGCCGAATGGGTCAATTGAGGGGTCAAATCCGAACAGCTTGGACGATGGTAACGGTGTGCGAGTGTGGACGGACGCAGACGAGTGGTCGGTGAGCAGATCAGATCGCTCAATCAGATCCCAGGTAATCTGATATACGAATAGGATTGGAAGAAGGTCGGGGACCCAATCTTGCATATCGAAGTGAGGACATAGTATGACCATTTGAGCCTATCCTTACCAGTCACTGTAGCTTCGAAGATGGGCCGACCTGGTCGTCATCGCTCCCTGCTCAGCGGACATGCTCGCAAAAATAGCCGGAGGGGTCTGCGACAATCTCGCCGTGCGTATCACATTTCTGGTCGTGGTTAAGTTGCTAACCTATTTAGACTTCGCTGCTTCGTGCGCTTTCTCCAGACACACCCACCATCATCTGTCCAGCGATGAATACCCATATGTATCAACATCTCCTCACAGCCGGTCATCTCGAAATCGTACAGAATCAGCTGAAGTATACGGTCCTTGGGCCTCAAGGTGCCGGTCGACTGGCATGCGGTGACGAAGGTAGGCTTGCGAGAGACGAAATTGTCCCGTTCACTGACTTAAAGTCAAGGTCCCGGCAAGATGACAGACTGGCGCGAGATCGTTTCCACTATTCAGGGACTCGCAGCTAAGCATCGACAGTGCGCCTCATTGGAAACCGACTCTATGGGCATCCCAGCCATACAATCGGTAGCGATATCGACCTCATCCTCTGCTGGCGCTCGTGATTCGCACAATATCATTGCACAAAGCAATGGTCCTGCGCCTCTGTCCAATGGCCACGCGGAGGTGGAATTCGATTCGTCATTCCCAGCCGACGATATGAGCGATGCTGGGCCAGAGCCCGTTGTCATAGGTCTAGGCGGAGGAATAGTCGAGTCGGTGGAGGCGAGGAATCTGCTATCCGCGCATATCGCGAAAGGCGGGAATGTGGTCTACGTCACCCGGGAACTTGAGGCGATCGAGGGATACCTCACTTCAATAGGAAGCACCACGGTCCGACCGAATTGGGGAGAGGCATTCGCAGATGTCTACAAGCGACGGCTGCCCTGGTTTTGCCAATGCTCGAATCACGAGTTCTACAACACCCTCGAGCCACTTGCCGGACAGACGCAGGAGGACCATCATCGCGCAATGAGGGCGGAGTGTTCGAGATTTTTCCGACTCATTCTGGGACTATCTTCCAATCGACCCCGCTTATCAGCGGACAATTCGACAACCTTCCTTTCCCTCACCTTCCCGGACATGAAACCATTCCTTGCTCAAGTGGCCGAGCTCACTGAGGGCGCCGATGCCGTGGAACTCCGGGTCGACCTGCTCAGCTCAAGCGGCTCAACTCCCACTCCGCCTGCCCTCCCGCCGCTTGATTACGTGGCCAAGCAGCTCTCGATGCTCCGCCTTGTCACCGAGCTGCCTATCGTCTTCTCCGTCCGTTCAAAGGATCAAGGCGGGATGGCGCCCAGCGACAAGCCCAACGTATACCACGAGATGGTTCAGCTCGGTCTCCGCTCGGCCTGCGAGTACGTCGACCTCGAAATGGCGTGGCCTACGAGCCTACTGGACATTGTCACGAAGGAGAAGCGGCGTTCTCACATCATTGCATCGTGGCATGACTGGACTGGGACGATGAAATGGGATGGTCCCGAGGTACGGCAAAAGTACGAAGTGAGCGCCAAGTACGGCGACGTCATCAAGATTGTCGGTACCGCAAAGCAACCAAGCGATAACGCCGCCTTGTCGATCTTCGCTAGTCAGGTATCCTCCGTTCAGAACGCCAAGCCGCTCCTTGCCATCAACATGGGCGCACTCGGTCAGCTCTCACGAATCACAAATTTCATCCTCACCCCTGTCACCCACCCGCTATTGCCCTCACGAGCTGCCCCTGGCCAACTTTCGGTACGAGAGATCAATCAGGCCCGAGCTCTCATGGGTCTTCTGCCATCTGAACGCTTCTTCCTCTTGGGCAGTCCGATCGCCCATTCTGTTTCCCCTTCACTCCACAATACCGGCTTCCATACTCTCGGTTATCCACACACCTACTCTCTCCTCGAGTCCGACGAGCCTACCAAGGTAGTCTTGCACGCCATTTCAGCACCCGACTTTGGTGGAGCGTCAGTGACTATACCGCTGAAGCTCAAGATCATGGAGCACCTTGACTCGATTTCCGAGGACGCAAAGATCATCGGGGCAGTCAATACGATCGTTCCCTGTGACGGACAGCTGCATGGCGAGAACACTGACTGGCAAGCCATACATGAAGCAGCGAGCTTGAACCTTCCCCCAAGCGCCCGATCAGCAGGTCTCGCAGGTCTCGTCATCGGAGCGGGCGGGACGTGTCGAGCCGCGATCTATATGCTTCACAAGCTTGGCGCATCCAGCATCCTCCTTTTTAATCGAACACTCGAGAATGCTCAGCGAGTGAAGGATTCGTTCCCCGTGGAATACAATATCAGCGTCATCGACCAGCTCACCTCGTCCACCCTCCAATCGTCTCCAGCGGTGGTCATCTCCACTGTCCCTGGTGACAGTCTGACCATCGACAAGACCGCCGAGGGGATCTACCTAGACCCGGACGTCTTGCTGAGCGCGGAAAGGGGCGTGGCTATTGATATGGCGTACAAGCCATACATGACGGCACTCCTACGGCTAGCGGAAGGGAGAGAAGGATGGAAGACTGTGCCTGGAGTTGAAATCCTCTGCTTGCAAGGATTCAAGCAATTCCAGCTCTGGACGGGGAAGGTGGCTCCCAAGGGGAAGATCAGGGCAGCGGTCATGGAGAAGTATTTCGGTAATCAAGCATCTTAGCAGCATTTGGGTTGCGATGCAACAGTATGGACTCTTATTTCCATGTTTACAAGGCATCGGACGAGAACATGAATGCATGATGTGCTTTCGCATGAGGTATGATGCAGAATGGAATCTTGAGAGTGAGACATGATCGGCATGGGAAATGTACGGAAATGAGCGAAGATCTACAATGATGACTCGATGATGAACGTGAACGATGCGGTTTCTTGTCGATGGATGCGTGTCTGTCGGATGCTAGAGGAACGATAAAGTAAGACCAAAATGGAGGGAAGGCAACGCTAGACCACAAATAGCAAGGCAAACAGCGCCGAGCTTAGGAACAAGGTAGACAGATACCGAAGCAAAGAACCAAGCTATAAGCATTGCCTACAAGCCCGGATACTGGACAAGCAGAAGGTCCATGAGAGGAGACTTAGCAGCCGTACGAGGCATCGAAGACGGAGTTGGCGTAGTTGTACGGCTCATCGTTACCGAATCTGGGAGACGGCGCATATGAGCCTGTCACGTCGTCAGCGAGTTCATGTGAGCCTCGGAATAGCAATATACCGGATAGGCTGGACAAGCGAGCCGTGCCGGACTTCTGCCTCTGAGCGAGGTTGTCAGACTGTCATTTCTCAGTCGCAAGCCACAAGTGGAGCGGACGACGAACATCTGGGAAATGCTGCTGCAGATTCCGGAACGCGGGTCAGCGAGACGATCTCATACGAACGACACAAACGTACCGGCATGCCCTGGAGGGATCCGCTTGAGCTGCACGGATTGATCAGATCGTGCAGGACACGTCGGCGATACCTACTAGAAGATCTGCGGCCTCCAAGGCTCCAAGACTCCCATGACCGCGGAATTCCTGAACACTTCTGTGAGATCGTCCCCATCGTCATAACAGGGACATACCTGAACTTATTGATGAGAGAAGCCTTGCCTCTGAATAGAAACAACGAGCGTTATAAAAGAACGATGTGCTGAGCGAGATACCGACTGGATGGTTGCATAGCAGACCTGCCATCGCTCTCGTCAGTACCTGATACCACAAGACATGGGACAGGACATACCTGGAGTACCTTTTCACTCGAGAATATATTCCACTTTTTTCCTACCCTAGCACGGATGAAATCGTAGAGCGACTTGACCGACGAGAAGTTAACAAAGGCATAGCCGACCTGAAGAGGTGTATGAGCGTTCTCAAACCAGACGTTGAGAGGTTCCGCATACGTTGCAGCGATTGTCGAAGTCGAATCGCAGATACACGAAATCGAAACCTCCTGGTACGACCTGTACGTGGCGATAAGCAGTATCGACGACCACGGCAGAAGGACTGACAGCATTGAGAATGTCGACCATTTCCTGGCGGGACAGCTTGTTCTGTAAAGGCATAAGTCTGGACGAAGAGCAGATTCTGGGCGTACGGGAACATCCTTGATCATCAGAGTCGTGCGAGAGTCGAGACCTGGCCAAATTCAGAGAATACACTTGCACGAAGGTACCACAACTCACCAGAAACAATCCTCTCTGGAAACACCCTGTTCTGCTCAGGTATCGCCTGCTTGTCGTGCGGACTGTAGGAGCTACCGAGTCCATGTCCTTGCCGGGACCGCGCCGATATGTCGCAACGGTTGACGATGCTTTGTAAGGCTCCTGGCTCCGTCATCCTTCTTCCCATAGCGGTAAGATGTGGCGGAGTCTCGTGGTAGGCATAGCCGCCAGACTCGCGAGGATCATCCGAGTGTCTCATGCCTTGAAATGAGGTCTCGCCAGGAGGAGTCTTGTATCGATAGGTCGTATCGCTAGTCGCGCCAGTAGGAATGGTCGCAAATGGCTCAGGTGTAGCCTGTGACGGGTCGACAAGAAATGGGTCGTCCCCAATGGGATGGCGATCCTTGCTCGAGGTAGATGCGGCATTGCCCATCGCGCCCGCGTGAAGAAAGCTGCCCGGGTTGTACGCGGCCGACCCGAGGGTGAAGCTTGCCCCGGTCGAGTAATGGAGAGCTGGTCCATCTGGCTTGGCGGACGAGTCGACGGCATGGGCGAGAAGCTTTGCGCTCAGGCTAGCCCCACCAACAACACGACCGTCGAGAGTTTCGACCGCTGTAATCGCGTCGCGCGTATCGAAGAACTCGGCAACAAACCTCTGCAAATGAAGCGTCAGCGATGTCTTGTCTCATTCGTCAGCATTTACCTTGCCCTGGAGCCCGACTGGCTGCAATCTTTGCAGGTCGCCTGCCAGGCATAGACAATCCTGATCTTATCAGCGTTGTTTTCCACTGTGATTTTCGGAAAGACGAACCTTCATCGTCTGTATCGTCAGATTGTACTCTCCACCTATCTCCACCACAATTACCGACTCCGAGCCTTCCCACATTGGGTCGTATTCGCGGTTACGACCAGTGGTCTAGCCGTTATCAATCGCAGAACAATGTGTAAGATGACTAAAATGGCTCACTTGTTCGACCACTTCCCTTTTCACCTGATAGCAGTGAAGCTGCATCGGACTGGTGCCTTCTGCAAAGCCCACCGTATTGTTCCGTAGCTTGTCGAAGAGCTTGGCCGCCTCGCGAGAGTCGTAGAACGCGACGATGATCTTCGCATGAGATCGAATCGTCAACGGCTGTTCCGCGTCCCCGAGCAAGACTTACCATGCCTTTGGTCTCAAGATGATCGGCGACTATCACCTTGAAGTTTGCCATGTGCTAAAGTACTCCTCAGCCACTGGCCTCAATCCCGATGGATGAGGACTCACGCCGATCATGTTCTTGATAGCCTCCGCTGAGACCGTCTTTGGGATATTCGTGACCTACTCGTGCGATCAGTCCGCCATTTGAGCCAAGGAACCAAAATCATTCACCATCAAATACCTTCCAAGCTCCCCGGCGCTCTCCATTTGAACGCCAATGTCAGGCAGGGCAGTAACGTCACTGCGTATACCTTTCAGACCGTCGTCATTAGACCCCGTCGCTCGCCAGTAGAGGACTTGGGGGGTATAAGGCGTCTGAGGGGTTCCGAAAGACGCAGCGGAGTGCGGAGTGTATGGCGTGAACGGAGGACAGGTAAGATCTCTCCAGGGTGAGGGAGAACCCTGCATTGAAGTCGACTGCCGTGAAGTGATGGGTAAGACTGATCATGAACAGGTCATCGAAATCAGCAACTGACGGAGATGGAGTGTCAGAATGAGCGAGAAGTGCTTACGATACTGGCTCCTTGGCTGCTCCGAGTTCTCGGCAGCGTCTACCTCGCTCATCTACTTCACTTGTCAGTTTTGAAGGCTTCCACGACCTGAGGCTCACCCTGAAACCGTCCCCTGAGCTGGCACTGGAGCCCTTGTCTGAGAGGGACAGCTTCGAGAGGTCGGGCATCGTGGTCTTTGGGCTCACTGAAGGTTGGAAAACAGATGAACGGGGATTGAGCTAGACCATAGTTGGTCAGCAAGTCTCCCATGCCTGTGATGCACTACAACAGGGGGGACACGCATAGCGTACGTACTTGTTGGACCTCGCTGTTCGTCTGGACTGGTCTCCCGAACTCTTCTTTCCACTGCTCGTAGCGTTCATCGCTAGTGGTCGCGGTCTTGATCGGTGAAGCGTCGAAGACATCCCTGTTATCCTGTCGTCAGCTTTTGGGTTATAACTTGGATGCCTTTTGAAGCGAGCTGGCTCACCTAAGCGAACTCGGTACGGGTTTCCTCGTCCTGAATCGAGCAAAAGCGCCAAGATTCGACTTGAGCATGTTCGGCTGAAATCGATATGGTGGAAAAGAGTCGGAAGAAAATAGATATTGATAGGCATTATATCGGGGAGGACCGCATGAAAGACACATCGTCAGCGTCAACGCGTCGCTCATACTGCTGAAGGGGTAGAGAAGTAAGGTACTGACCTGTTTGGAGCTGTCCGACGGAGTCAGGGACATGGTCGCCCTCTTGCCACCTCTAGTTAAGGACTCGCGCAGACGTGGAAGCGTCTCAAAGGGGAGCTATGTGAGCCGCGAGGGCGTGAATATCAAAAGACTTGAAAAACGATGAGTATGAATGGCGGGAAATGGGGAATGCAGGTCGTGAAGCTCGTCAGAGCAATGCTCGATGCCAGAAACGTCTACCTATGAACGAATGTCCTTATGCGGCTCTCCGGACAAAGCAAACGAGAAAGTATCAAACCACACGAAAAAGAGGGCGAAAGATAGGATGAAGGAAGGTCGGAAAGTTCGAGATTTGTGGACTAGAAGTTTCCGGTTTCGGAGAAATCAACTAGTCAGGGGTCTGGGGTTGAGTGATCGTCCATGTTTTGAGTGTTGCTCGGGCCTTCGAAACTAGCCTGAAGTAGAGTGGGAGATCGAGGTGCGAGGCGATGATCGTTTGAGATGGCTGAATGTACTGACCGAAAGAGCTGGGAATCCAGAGAAACGCGCAGACCGAGCAAGGAGGAAAGAGTGGGCTGGGTTGACGACAGGAGGTGGTCCGTGCGGAAAGTCAGTCGCGCAGAGTTCCGCGGCGTTCTCCGATAGATCTCGGAAGCATATGACCTCGTCAGCGTCAGAGCTCCACGATTCGACCTGAGGAAGGTGCTTGCGAGGGTGTGTAGGCACGTTGCGATCCATATGGATGTCCCTCCTCGACGTCCAGCCATCGCCTCGTCACAGACGTTATTCGCTCGACGAAATCTGCTCTCCGACCGACTAATTTCATCTTTTTTCTCTTACTTCTGTAGCCAATCTCGACTCGGGCCCCAGCAATCGTGACGGATTGACTGCCACGCGTCATGCTCGTGGCCCTGCGGCGTTCGAGGACTGCTCTATTGTCACATGGCAGCGACTTTTAGAGACCGCCCTCGCGCTACAAAAACACTATCATCCAGCCTGTACGGAAGAACCATATGCGGGCGCAACGGGGTTTGCGTTTGACAAGCCGTAACGATCGCCCCAAACGCGCTAGACCGCCAGGAGTTGATCGTCCATCGCCTATGAACAGCTTCTCTGCCCCTATCCCGCTCAGCGACAATCGGCCTCTGGGTTCTCCTCCGGTGGTCCTTGGGCCTTCCCCCCAGACATGGCCTCCTAGCCTGCGGGTCATACGGAAGCGAGCCAACGGGGCAAGTGAAAGTCAACTCGCAGAAGGGTCGCTGGGACCGGTGCTGAGGAAGATGCGCAGTGACCTTGGGCCGTAAAGCCGGGAGGATAGTGATCGTGTCGGCTTGCTGGAGCGAATCATAGCTGTACGGCGCAAAACATGTGTAACGGCGGGCTCACCAGATGCGCGCACTGAAGCTCTACCCGCGTATCGCTTCTGTGGAAAGCCGATAGCACTCTGACAAGTTTCACCGCTGAGTGTTGTCACCTCCCGTCTTCGTCAAGGTGACCAGCACGAGGCGATCGTGATCATAATGACGAAGTTCCAGACCGTACAAGGAGTCCAAGAGTAGCTTGACAGCAATCCGCGTGGAGGTCGAGGAAGGGGTCTCATCACAAGGCTGAGGTGGACTCTTATGGTGAAGCAAACCTAACACTCGTCCGTCAGCTATTGTGCATCCACCGACGCGGTCTTGATGGCAGAATCACGCGGACGAGTACAGGCAGCTTACTGATTTGGCTAGCCCTGATGCCTTCGACAGAGTAGCTGAAGGCGCTAAATCATTGGTCCCGCCTGATCCGTCCATAAAGGCGAGACAAAGCAGCATTCGTTCTTCAAGGAGATTGTGTTGCACGACTCAGTATCATTGAATCTCACTTAATTGGTCAAGACAAGGTTGATGCAACTAGATACAAGCAGGATGGAGTACCGGAATCGATTCCAGCTCTGCCCCGAATTATTCTCGGATTATCTCCCCATTCTTTTCGGCCGGAACCTGCCTGAGACGGTTCGTGCCAGGTTGCTTTTCAGCGAAATACTATTCTTATACCCGTTTCTCTGTATACTTGTCTACTTGTCCCGGCTCGTCCATGCTGTATAGTATTGTCTGAAAGGTATTTTTGTAGCCTCGCTGCCCTATCTTTCCGCGTCTCATCAACAAGTACTCAAACGCACTCGCCCAGCTCGTAATCCCAACACACTCGACATCCTTCCCACCACAACGATCCAGTGATTCGAGGCTCGGCCAGTCAGAGCCGTTCGAAACACCATCGCGGACCCCATGATGTCTGATCCCGGATTAGAGACCGACATCACTCCCTCGGAAGCCCTCGCTGCAGGCACAGCCACCCTTCCTCCCGAACCAGCCAATGTTCCACTCGCGACCACTCTGGGAGATGCGGGAGGTGTCGAGGTAGACCCTTCCTCGACCAACACCAGCGTGCATACATTGATGGAGGGTCTTGAGTGCTCCTCGGGAACCGACGACGACAAGAAGGCAGTCGGATCATCATTCCAACCAACCCTTTCCAACCGCTCCGTCCCACCCACCCCTGATCCCCGCCGCATCATCCTCGCGACCTCCCCTCTCTAGCCCTCGCCTCGTACTGGTCGCTGCAATAGTCACATGTACGATGTGCATGTACGCTGGCGGATCCATGGCTTTGACATCGCTCTCCCCACCATCCAGACCGACCTCAACATGCGCGAAGCCGCTCTGCAATGGATCGCCTCGGCTCTCACCCATACAAGCGGATGCTTCCTCCTTCTAGCCGGACGTATGGCGGATGTGCATGGTCGGAAATTGGTGTTCATGTGTGGATTAGGATGGTATGCCGTTTGGTGCTTGATTGGGGGTTTTCTGAAGAATGGAGCGGGGCTGGTGATTCGCGTGCATTGGCGGGCTCGGGCGCGTTGATGGGGTGAGTACATCAGCATCACGAATGCCCCATCCTGCTGATCGCGAATGGATGACAGGATAACGAGCGCCATTGGTATCATCGCAGCCAACTTCTCAGGTCGATCTCGCTCAACCGCATTCGCAGCCTTTTCTGCAGGCACCACCCGTCGGTGGTGGGATCGGTCTTGTCCCAGGAGGTGTCCTCACGTCGTATGCGCCGTAAAATGACCCAGCATCCTGATTCTGTCTGACATAGACAACAGCACCACGTGGCACGCCACTCTGTGGGTCTTCGCTGGCCTCGCAAGTGGGGTCGCCATCACAGGATTCTTCTTCGTCCCTCAAGACGCAATACATACCGTCGACAAGCGGGTCGGCGCCTGGCTCATTACCGTCGGCTTGATCTTTCTGCAATTTAACATCAGTGATGGCCAGACCGCACCACATGGATGGAGGACAGGATGTGGGCTGATTGTGTCGTTTCGCTTGTTTTACTGATGCTTCTTGTAGACATCATTGCCCTGCTCATCATCACCATCCTCATGATTGCCTCATGCTTCTTTTGGGAACGTCACGTCATCAACAACACCTCCCGACCACCACTCATTCGCCTGAAACTCTTCACTCGAGCAAGCGGTCGTCTCGCGTCGGTCTACGCTATCGGCTTCATCTCGTGGATGGGTCTTTGTCGTGAGTCGCACCTTGTCATCATACAAATGACGGACTGATCAACCCTTATCAGACACTTCTGCACCATGCGACTCTTTTCTATCAGCAAGTGCAGAACACCGGTCCCATCGGCTCGATGCTCCGCTCCCTCCCCTGCTCCGTATCAGGGATCCTCTGCAACGTGCTCCTCGCCAAGCTCGTGGCGCCAGTGCCGACGCAATGCATGTGTGTCTAGGCATCATGGCTACTGCGTAAATGTTTAGAGCCAGCATCGAGGGCTGAGTAGCTGAATTGAAACAGTGTAGGGACGTTCTTATGGCGACCTGCCAAGCGGACACGCCGTATTGGCGCTCTCCCTTCCAGGCCATGTGAATGAGTGTCATAGGAGCGGACTTGTGAGCCGACCCTTCCTTCCGCAAACGCGACTAAACAGGCATAGCCTCAGGGCCACCTTTACCAGACGAAAGGGCTGAACGCGGGGAAGGCTCCAACAGACGCATTACTGTTTGGTCTGCATGCCGCGTTCTGGTTAGGGGCAGGGTGCAGCTTCGCGGCGCTCATAATGGCACTCGTCATGCTTCGAGGTATCGGAATCATAGGGAAGGGTGTCAAGAAGTCACCAGGGAAGGAAGAGGAGAAGGAGCCAGAAAAATTGCGTGGGCCAGAGAAGGTATAACAATCTGGATAGAACTGCATAGATAATCGCATGGTATCTTCAGGGTCATTCAGCGAATCTCCGTCCAAGCCACGATGAGTCACCATCGTCGTATTTGCCATCAGTGGACCGACCCGAGGGGCATGTCCCCCGGTATCGGACGCGGGATGGAAGGGATGGTGGGCTCGATGAAATCGGTGATGGATGGCATGATCCTCGGCTTGTTTTTCTTTCCGATGGCAGGTAAATGTGAATGGCGGCAGTGGATGGACTGAGAGGAAATAGTGTTGGGGGGATTGACAAGTCGAAGGGTAAGGGTGGCGAAAGTCGATTTGCGAATCGAGGTGGGAACGCTGTGACATCAGAGGTTCAGCTAATGAAAGGTAGCTATTATCCTTGTGACGAGAGAGACGTGTGTTGATGCATGCCCGGTGTGAAGTCAACCAGATAGCGTAGGCAAAGGAATGTTGTCGGCGTCGCCACTATGCTTTCAGTACTTGATGGACAGCAGCCACCCGCACAGAGACGTACACGGCATGCGATTTGGAAAGCACATCTAGGATCAAGCGTTTCCCTCCCCAGTCTCACGCTTGAGTATGTCGCAAGATTCCAGCATCGACCGCTGCCGCTTGGAGATCCATCTCTTTCCCGACGTCAGGTATCCTCGCATCCACCCGTCGCCTAGATTCCCGGATTCTCCTGTTTCGACGAAAAGCGGTGGGTTGGGTGGCCGTAAAGCGATCGGAGGGCGGGTGTTGAGAATCCCGATGAGCAAAATATAGGATAGATGTGCCTTCAAGCTGTGGTCGGTATGAAATGGAGGGAAGATGTTGAGTATAGTTGAAGAATCCCTTCGAAGATTGCAGATCTGGAGAGCTGTTCTGAAGGGTTGAGGCTTGACAAAGTATTGTATGCGTGTCGTCGAGTGCAAGGATCCGCCATATTCGGGGGATGTAGGGTCAGGACGCGGCCGGCGAGGCGATACTGCGACAGAGTGCGTGAGGAGGATGGATATGGCGGGATAAGCGAATAGTTGGATAAGGTGTATCCGGTAATCAGTATGAGCTTCGCGCAGATTTGTTGAGCCGAGGCGATCCATCAACGTGATATCCCTGCTTTCGAGCCATGGCTCACTCGACCTTCTCTCCGCGCTTCAACCTCGGCAGAACGACCTTCCGCCAACACATCCTGGACCTCTGACCCTCATCAGCTCCAGCCATGTCGAGCAGCATCATTCGGCTCACGCGACTTGCAGCGGCCAGGGAAATGCTCAGCAATAGCCTTCCAATCAGGCTTTGCCGCCTGCAACGTGAACCACCAGCCAAGTCAGGCGGATTGATCGGACGGACAGCCAGCATGGTCACTGTCTGGATCTTTTGCTCCGATGACCACCCTGGCCCAGCTTTCGTCCACGCATCACCGTTGACAAGCGAAGGGTGAATCACCTTTCGCACACGTCGTAGCATTCTGTCCAGAACCCGATCAGCGATCAATTCTAAGGGAATGAACAACCGTCTTTACGAGTGTGGGTCTTGTCGCTGCCTGACGCGACCTTCTCCCAGTCGGTCTTGGCGGACTGCGACCAGAAGGATCAACATTGGCATCAAGAACGATCCGCTCGTCCTTACCGCTGGCACAAGGGAGACGAGCATGCGCTTGTTGTAGTTGTAGACCTCGTTCTTCCTCGAGGACCCAGTAATCGACCTTAGGCTCGCTATCGTGATCCGAGGGCGGCGCTGGGAGACGGGCGATACGGTGCTGAGGGCTTGTCCTTGCGAGGGGACTTCAACATAGCGGGCATTCCGGGCATTCCGGGAACCTCGGCAGTTGAAAAGTCAAGGAGTTATCTAGATGGGTTGAAAAGAAGTCCAATGGATCGTCGAATCGGAGGAAGAGGACTTGAAAGTGACATCAGTGATGGTACAGGGGGAAGTCGAGTCCCCTCCGTTGGACGCACGGATTGTCAGGGTCGTCCACGTGAGATCAGCTGATCGCCACTCGCCGATATATTTACAATCCTTCTTTCACCTTTTCATCCTTCTGATGGGATCATACGCGTAAACTCGTGACCTAGTCTGCTCGAGCTACACGCCACTCACGGCTCTTCCGAGCAGTCCGTATCCGAGACGGAACTCATCATGCCTAAAACCAAAGTCACCTCGACTCGCGCGAAGCCTTACGCCAAACCCCGCGACAGAGCCCGTGGGTCCAAGACGAAGCCCGGCAACACCTTATCACCCTCCCTCAAAACCACTCTTGAGATCTTCCAGGACCCAAAGAATCCGAAGACTGCGATCAAGGACTCTGCTCATAGTCTCACAAAGGACTTCGTCCTCCAGCTCATCTTGACCAAGCTCGAAGCTTCGAAGACCTGCGACTGGCACGAGCTCAGCCTGAAGCTGGGTACCGAAGGCAAGGATATGGTGAAGGTCTCAAAGGGGAAGACAGCCGAAGGATGGACGGGGAGTGAACTATATGATTTCTACCATAACGTCAGCCACGCCTTTTCTTGTTCACCCGTTCACACTCACCAGAATCAGAGGATCCTACCGGGACTCAAGACAGGTCGTGCGCTTTGGACTTCCTCACCTTCCCCTTCGCCGACTCGATCGGAGCTGGGGGTCACTCCTGGCGCCGACGAAGGCGAGACGGACGACCACGATACTGAGACCGTCGTGGAGGAAGAGGAGAAACTACCGATCAAGGCGAGACCGAGGGGGGCGCAAAAAACCCACGCAATGCTGAAGGTGAAGTTTGAGGACACCGACGAGGCTGTCTCTTCTAGAGGCGAGTCGATGGAGGGGATTGTTGGTGGGGTCGAGGAGGACGGGAAGGACGATGAGTACGATGAGGCGAGTGGCTGCGATTGACGGTGAGTAGATCAAACTCAGAGAAGGGCCTCGGCTCATCAGACTGAGAACCGGGGGAAGTGGTGAGAAGAGGAGGATAGAGATTAGGAGGAAGATAGAGCGAGGTGGGGGAGCATGCAGGTGATTGAAGGAAGAGCAGGATGCAAAGGGAGAGTAGAGCGAAATACGTCGAATACGTTCAGGACACTCAGTATGACGAGATTTTCGATACTCATGCAGTCATGTCATGTCATATCTCGTCATCGTCATCCGCCAGCAGATCCTCTTCGGGGAAGTTGCCAACCGTGACCTTCTCCGGCCGAACGAAAACGGCATGCAATGCGCTACACGAGAAATACCGCTTCCCGTCCACCCTAGGATTCCCCCGTCAGTTCGCGTGTCGTCAGAGCAGCGACTCCTTCGGAGAGCAGGAACAAGCGGACTCACGACCCATCCCCTTTGCCAACCGGCTCATCTGACTCCACTCCCACCCACACCCCACCTCTCCCGATAGCCGCTTCGCCAACATATCGCACCGTCCCCCGCTTCGGCGTCCCGCCTTCTCCGCTGATCACCTCGCACCGGGCACCGTGAAGGATACGTGAGGGGACGGTGGATGGTGGTGGCGCAGGGGAGGTGAGGTTTGTGGATGTTGGCGCGAAACGGCCGAGCTTGTTGACTCTGAGGTGGGCTAAAACGGTATCTTCGAGTGATCAGTCCGGTCCGGTCAACTCTAGAGGGGAAGGTTCACCATTCCGAGCTTCGTATTCCTCGGGTGTGAGCTCGAACTTGTCCCCAGCTGTTGTGTCGGTAAACTCGCCCGGCCGTGCTGTGGGATCTGTACTTTCCACCTACAGCACAGAGGAGCTGATCAGTACGTCTTCGTTCTGCGTCGGCAGCAGAGATGCCTTTGGCTGTCAGTCAGCTCACTCTGATACAATTCCATTCTTCAACACCATAGTCCGACAACGTCCTACCCTCATCACTCAGAGTCGCCAAGCTCTCAGTAGCGTCTGTCGAGCGCAACAGGCGCAAGAGCTGATATTGAGGCTGAGTACCGGTGATGGGAGTGAGCTTGTTCTGCGAGGAGCTTCAGATCAGCTTGGGAATAAGCCTTCGCTGTTATGAAGAGGGGAGGGCAGCGGACCTTCAGCTGCTGGATGGTCAAGGAGGACTCGAGTCGTCTCTCGGAATGTGTGTCGGAGGAGGTGACGAAGACACTGATGAGTGGCATAGCGAGAGCGCGGCTTCTCAAAGATTGTCTGTGACTGCTGGAAACATCAAGTTCTCCGCGTCGGTCCTTGATCAGGCAGGACGATATCGTCGTGGGAGACTTGCGATCGGAAGCTTATCTGATTATTCTTATCTAGTCAGGATTTACAGGTGAAAGTCTGAGTGGAGCTCAGCGGAACGTGAATTGGGATCGTGAACCGTGACGATGCATGCAATATGAATGCTGCCTTCCGAAGCCGAAGATGATGTGAAGGGATCCTTACTTCACCCTCCGCTTTTCCGTCAACTTCTTTCCCTTCGGCACCTTCATCTGTCCATTTTTGACAGCCTTCACCTCCTTCGCCCCATCGACCTTCGTATTCAACTTGATCCCCTTGGTCTTGAATAGGTGCTTCCGCTTGCTCTCTGTACCTCATCAGCAAATCAGTTTCAGGTAAGACAGAGCGGTGCCCACCCTCGATATACGCCTGATCCGCTGATTCGTCAAACGCCGCTTTTCCGATACCCTCCTCCACGACGTCTCCAGCCTCGTTGATCATCTTCTGCGGTGGAACCTCTTCCGCCACCCCGTTCACCTGAGCTTGCTTGCCCCGCCTGTCGACCTTGAATTTGGCCACAAAGAAGCCGTCCATGTTGTGCTTATGCGGGTAGAACTAAGCCACTGATCAGTAGTGATGACCCGGACGGAAGAACACACCCTCCGTGTGAGATTCATAGACGAGTGGAAATTCTTCCCCTCAAAGCTTCGGAATCCTTCAACCCCGAATTCAAGACCGGTCGGTACGAGTCTGCAATTCGGCCGTTTTCGTAGAGCGTATTCGACAACAGCTTCATCCTCGTCAACCGAAACGGAGCAGGTGGAGTAGACGACGTATCCTCCTGTTGAGGACGTCGGCGAGCATGAGTCGAGTGCACATAGGATAAGCTGCTTCTGCAGTTGCGAGAGAAGGTGGAAGTCGCGCTCGGTCTGGATGTTTTAGTCAGTAGAAATATCTAGTAGAGGAACCAAGCGCACCTTGTTGACCTTGACACTCGCATCCTTACTGATAACGCCTGTGCCCGAACATGGCGCATCCAGCAAAACCCGATCGAATCCGCCCATCACCCGCGGGAACTCCCTCGCATCATAGTTGCACACCACGACGTTCTTGCATCCCATTCGATGGATGTTGGCGGTCAGTGACTTTGTTCGTTGCTTGTTCGAGTCGTTCGCAAAGACAGTACCCGTATTTTGCAGGAGGGCCGAGATATAGGTGGCCTTGCCACCGGGAGCCGAAGCCATGTCGAGAATGCGTTCATCGGGTTGTGGTGCAAGGGCTATCACGGGAAGGAAGGAGGATGCAGACTGAAGCATGTAATGCCCCGCCAAGTACTCGGGAGTGGCACCTTGAGCACATCAGCCTCGTCCGTTTGAGTTCGTAGCGAGCTCACCGATAGGGACATTGCTCTCAAAAACCTGAAGGCCGACTTTGCTCCACTTTGCGATGGGCTCAAGGTTGACGCCACGGTTGATGAGAGCTTGAGCAAGATCTCGCCGCCGCGTCCGCAGGGTATTAGCTCGGATAGTGACTGGCCGAGGGGACTCATTTGCTTCGAAGAAGGCTAGAGCCTGCGATATTGTCAGCTTGGTAGCTTGACTGAGCGGACATCCAAAGGCGCACCTCATCGGCGGGAAAAAGCTTCATCAGCTTATCGACCAGGAAGGTGTTGTAGCCGAAGTATGTCGCAATGTCATGTTGTAGCTGTAACAGGTGATCTGAGCGGGATCTGCAGAGTCATCAGCTCTGCTGAAATAGCCACGGGAATGCAACTTACCTGCCGGGAACACCCTTTGACGACTTCTCTTCCTTCCCCATACAAACCCCAACTAACCATCTCATCCGACCCTCCACCTCTCGCAGACTCGTTCCCCTCTCGAACTCTTCCGCTTCCCCTCCCCTGTCGACTACAGGCAAAGTGTATCCCTCGTTGTCCAGGTCCTCCTCCAGATTGGTCGTGATAGCACCATCTTCGTCGTCTGACGTAGGGATGGGATTGGGTCGAAGATGTGGTGGGGGGAGGTCGTAGTCGCCGTCAGCCATCTCAGCGTCTTGATCTTCGTTTGATGAGACGAAGGCAGAGTCGGCTTCCTCCTCGTCCTCTTCGTCCTCGTCCTCTTCCAGCTCCTCCTCGTCGACGTCACACTCATCTCCATCACCACCCATATCCTCATCGGGCGGGGCGTCATCAAGGTCGAAGGTATGCTGGCCAGGGGGCAGCCGTTCACCGCTATCTGCCAGGACCTGATCGTTTCCAGCTCAGCGCGCGAAGTCCCAAGTTCCGAGTGCAGAGCAGACTCTACTAACATCTCCGTCTTCTTCTTCTGAATCTGAGAGAATGAGCTCTCTTGCTGTTGCTCGCTGGAGGGGTCATTTTCAGCGCGCCCCGTCCTTAAGGTCAAAAATCTCACTTGAGCGTCGCTGTCTGGTCTAGAGGAAGAGCCGGAAAGATAATCGTGAGCAGATACTCAACCGATGCTCTGGCAACTCACAAGACCGCCTTCCCCTTCTTCCCCATCGACTTGGCCTTCACGGTCTCCTCCTCATCTTCCGATAATAACCTTCATCCGGACTGTCAGCACTATATTCCTTCAGCTTCCTAACGAGACTCACCCGGGTTGCAACGCCTCATCAAGCTCGCTATCCTCCTCATCGACCTCATCCACCTTCCGTCCCTTCCGCTCGACCCGCTTTTGTCGGTCCTTGAACGATTTTGCACCAACGCCTTTTACGGCTTTATACTGGTCTCGCACAATGGGAGTGGAAACGGCCTTCTTCTTGCTTTTGTTGCGTCTATCGTGGTCGGATCCGGCCAGGGGAAACGGTGCGGCTTGCTTGTTCTTTGCTCTTCGACCCATTTTGGTTCTACAGGGACAACGTGTCGAAACCAGTTTCCTCCCGGGCTGCTTCGGGGATAGGGAGTTGGTATGAAACAGGAGAGGAGGAACACTTTCCAAACTTTTGTTGACCTGACGTGTCATTGATCGTGCCTATCCTCAGTCCAACCCTGACTTTGATTTTCTGCTAGGCCAGATGGTTGTCTCTGTCCAGCAAGAGCTCGTGCAGCAAGGGCTCCAATGCTCCCCTCGACTCATGGCGCTGAGATTTCGGTGAATCAAGCCTTGTTACAAGCCGTGGAAGGTCCACCAGTCGCCGGACCCTCCTCAACGACAGCTCAAACAGCTGCAAGGCGGAATTACAACAAGAAACCAAAGGTAGACCCGAGCCCCGGTATCTGGGCGAGACTGACAGCGGTTACAGAAGATTGGCCCCTTGATATCGTATACCACAGGATTCGTTCCCGGAGTGTAAGTGACCACATTTACGTATCCCCCTCTTTCTCACTAAAGATCTATCGGCTGTAGCTACAACATCAAGAATCCGGCTGGCGACTATGTACAGCGAGACTCGAACGTCGAGGTCGCTCGGCAGGTCAGCCAGGCGAAAGCTAAGCGGGAGAAGCAGGAGGCGGAAGCGGAGAAGCAGAGGCTACTCCAGGAGGGTAACGGCGTTCCTGAGGTCATTGACGCTTCCGCTTCAGCTGCAAGAGCTACTGCGATATGACGTGCTGACTTGATTGATTCATACAGCAACCCCTTTCACATACCCTCATCATTCATCCGGGCTGTCGCAATCTCCGCATCGGCCGAGCGTCCGACTTCTACCCTCACGAGGTACCGAATTGCATCGCTCGACCAACCACCGACCTGAACAGAGGGTACGTCCCGCCCGTCCCCGGAAGTCGAGCCAAGAGAGTAGCTCAGGAGATGCTCGAGGATCGACACGTGAAGCGCCGGAAAGGGGTGGATGAGGGCGACGCGGAAATGAACGTAGATGAAGGGGAGGCGGATTGGGTGGACCCTGTAAGTCCCTTAAATCGTTCGCATGAGGGAGCTGACGCTTCTCAGGTCGATACCGCTATTGGGAACCTTCGCGAATACCTTCGAAACCGACTGCGACAGAATAAGCTTGTCACCGACTGGAAAGACAGTGCCAGAGTCGCCGCTGCAAACCAGAAAGTCAAGCCGGAACCGGTGCCCGAGCATAACGATCACTACCGGATAGACTGGACAGACGTGGAAGGTCGGAAATATGTCATTGGCGACGAGGTTGGTGATCCTTCAATTCGAACGAGCCGGCTGACTGAGCTTCAGGCATTGCGAATACCCGAGTCCTCCAACTTCAAGGTAAGGTATCCCATCCTGCATCGCGGCTTGAATCTGCGGGAATGGCGATCAAGCCAACTTCTGATGGATGACATCGCAATCATCCTCGAGGAAACACTACGGAATGAGCTCAGCATCTATCCTCGTGACTACTCGGTAAGTAAAATCGGTTTGAAGGGCGAGGCTTGGCTCACAATCGCCTCAGAAATACTCCGTCATCCTCATAGTGCCGGATCATGGCGACCGAATTTACGTGGAGGCAATGACCAATCTCATACTCAAGGTCATGGGCTTCAAGGAGATCGCAGTGCAACAGGTCAGCATCTGATGGGTTCGGTACATCTGTGCTGAGTCTCGTTAAAAGGAAGCCTACACCGCCATTTTTAGCGCAGGCCTGTCTAGCGCTTGTGTCGTGGACATCGGAGCTCAGCAGACCTCCGTGACATGTGTCGATGAAGGTCTGCCGAATGCGGACACTCGGTTTGGGCATCCCCATTGCTTGCAGCTTGTACAAATAATGAGCGTAGGATCAACCTGAACTACGGAGGCGACGACATTACCGCTGCCTTGACAGCAATGCTTCAGCGCTCAGCCTTTCCTTACCGCGATCTGGACCTTGCAAGGAGCCAAGAATGGTTAATGATGGACAACTTAAAGATCAAGATGTGCACCCTGGAAGAGGTACATTCTGGTCCCCTTCTGCCGACGCAGCTGACGATATGGGATCAGCATATGGTTGCGAATACACCTTGGGATTTTCACGTCGTCAAGCCAGAGGGACTGACCCAAAAGTCTGTGCTGAGGACATACGACGAGAATATCCTGGCGGCACTGGTAAGCCAGCCTGGTCCGATCTCAAGCACCAAATAGAGCTGATCATATTCCCGCTCGCAGTGCTTCTTCGACACAAGGATGGTGAGTCTTTGCATGTTTGGTGTAGGACAGCCTTCATCGTGTTCTCAGATCGACTTCGAAGAAAAGCGAGGCAATGACAAATTCGCCTTCTGGAACACGTCCGAGGATGTCGATGACATGCTCACGACCGCTTACGATGAGCCTGTGAGGGTTTCTCAAGCTATACCTAAGTATCGAAATCTGACGCTTTCAGACTGGGGCGATGAGGGCCTGTACCGCGCATCTTTTACCCGCCGCATCTGTACCTGCACCGGTCGTACAGCCGTTAGAGCCAACAGCGACGGAGGACGAGAAAGGGCAAAACGGAAGGCCCGCGGAGCCTACTGCCATTGCCGAAGGTCCTGCATCCCAGCCTGAATCCGAGCAAACGCCCGTGCCGTCGCAAGTCGAGCCCGCTCTCCCGGCCGATACGAAGCCTCTTATGCCCACCGAGGCAGCCACTCCAGCTTTCGCGACCGCACCACTTCCGATTGTCCCCAATGAATCCGCTTCGCCTCGCCCGACGTACGACATCGTATACGAGGCTTCCAAGGTCCCGCTTGATGGAGCGATCGCCGCTTCCATCTCCATGTGCGGGAATGAGAACAAGGTCAAGGCTGCGGCTTCCTCGATCCTCCTCATTGGCGGCAGTTCGGCTCTAAAGGGACTTGGCGCCTTCCTTGCCGAACGGCAGGTTATCCCTGTATTGCTGAACCCTTGTACTGACCAAGGAGCAGCTTACCGCCACTCCTCCGCGCGCGCGGTATTCTCATCCCCGAAGTCCAGATCGTCCCACCTCCACGTAATCTTAATCCCCGCTTTGTCTGCTGGAAAGGCGCGAGCGTGATGCGTAATCTCGATTCACTATCTGACATGTGGATCCGGAGGGATGAGTGGGAGGCGATGGGTGCGAGGGCGTTGAAGGATCGTTGTCTGTTCCTATAGGATCGGGCAAGATGCAATGCATAGCATGACGAGTGTTTTGGGTTTGGGTAATCGCCAAGAGGTAGATCTGCTATGTGTTGCACATGCCTACAAGTGGTTTACATCTGTATTTTGCATGAGGGCGCGCCTGGCTCCCTGAATCCGACCAAAAGGACGGAGCGCTATCTTGCTCGTTTCGACGCCCTATCCATCGGCCCAACATCCGAACTCGGCCGCTTCAGATTCGGCACCGGCCTCTGCTCTCCCTTCTTCCCAATAGCCCTCTCGACGCGAATCATGACCCCTCCAAACCACCCTTCATCATAGACCTCGACGGCCCGTTCCGCCGCTCCCTCATCCTCAAACTCGATCATAGCGTATGGCGTGCGGAGCTCGATCGACTCGATGGGTGAGAGGGCGGAGAAGGCGGCTCGTAGGGATGGGAGGGTTGTGGAAGGGGGTAGGGAACCGAGGTAGACTTGGTTGTGAGGGTTGGGATGGGGTGTGGGTGAGCGAGGGGGTTGAGAGGTGGGTGAGGTGGATCTTCGGTGGGATGAAGAGGGGTCGGGTCGCCATGACTCCGTTGTTGGGTGAGGGGACTGCTTGCGCTTGCTTGACTCTACTTGCTCGAAAGACCGGCTGGGCGTTGTCGATGACGTGGAAGTGGACGGAGTGGAGTCTCTGGGTATGGGCGGTATGGGTGGTATGGGCGTAGTCGGTGTAGTCATTCGATTTGGACCGAAATTATGGGTCTTTGACGGTCCAGACATCGCATTTGCGGAGTGTGGAGACGCACCAGGGGTCAGAAGCGGTGTCGAGCCGAAAGTGTGATTCGGAGACGGTACGGAAGGTCGTAGGGTTGGGGGCATGGGTGGCATCGCTCTGGGAGGAGGTCTTGCGGGAGTATCGACCCTCGGTAGAGGCGTCGTTTCTGGGGCCACAGCCGGTCTGGGAACGAAAGCGGACGAAGTCGGAGGACGAACAGGCGGTCTTGAGCCGGGCATGGGCTGGCCCGGGGGTGGTGGTCTAAAAGCCTGTCCTGGAGGCGGAAAGGGCATCCGCAAACCCGGTGCTGGTCCGACGGGTATCAGCATCCCCCCAGGACCCATCATCATCTGGGGCATCATCATCCCCGGCATGATCCCCAGGTATGGCCGGGCCATCGGCATCCCGCCTGCCATCATGGCTGGGGGGTGCGTCTGTTTCTCGAATCGGTCGATGACCTCTCGCGCTCGCGCTTCCGTCTCGATACGGGAGATGACATCGTTCGCTCGGCGCTGAACCTCATATGCGGGAAGAGATTGATTCGAGGATGAGGCGGAAGCGGAGGAGGTGAGTCGAGCGATGACATCGTCGGCACGCCTGCTCAGGTCGCTAGGGTCTGATGGCGGATCTTGAGGTTGGGGTTGAAGCTGCGGTACGACGGAGGGGACAATGGGTTTCGGCGAGATTGATTCGGCCGTCCTGGATGTTGGGGCGGTACTTCGGTCACCAATTGTGACAGAACTGCTGGCGGAAGAGGTTGAGGGGGATCGAGGTGTGCTACCCGGTTGACTGGTGAGGCCCGTGTCGGCTGGAGTGATTTGTCGTGTTCCGATCCGGAGGTCGAGCATGATACGCCAAGAGCATAAGAAGCTCAAGAGTTGATCATCGCTTGCTGTATATGGAGTATGGAAAGTGGGTCAAGACTTAATCATCGCTTGCTGTATAGCATAGAAATGAGAAAGTCAGGTCATGTGGGTTTAATCGGTTCCTGGCTGATAAGTCTAATCCCATCAGCTCGCTCGAGATTTCAGATCCCGGAAAGTCAAGACTGAGAAGAGAGATTTTGCGGACTCCCTACCGCCGAGAGTCTACGCAGGATGTCCGTTCCATCCCCACCCCCGCCGCAACAGGTCCAGATCGAGGATGAAGATTGGTTACCTCAAGATTTTCAGGCGTTGAGCTTGAAGCAGCTCGTGTGGAGGAAGTTGAAGAATGCTCCTCTGGTCGGCGTAGGTGAGTCACCACCCTCACTTTCGTAGGATCCCATTGAAGTGTGTCATGCTTCCTAGGCATCGCAGCGACCCTCGGCTCGCTATTCATGGCTGCTTACCAAATGAGACTCGGTAATTCTCAACGGTTCAATTACTGGCTCCGATGGCGAGTTGGGTGAGTGTCTCGAAAATTGACACGCCCAGATCATTGCACCTGACGCCTGGGTACCTCACACAGCTCACAAGTCTTCACGATCGGTACATTCGTATACTATGGCGGCGTAGCATTCACCCGAGAACAGCAAGATCAATATATGACCAAAACGATGATCTTACTCGGTATGGCCAGCCTCCTCGTCCGACCCCCAAACCCAACCCGCTCATAATCCTAGGTGACTTGCCCAAAGACCACCCGACCACCGGCTCTCACCCGGTCCCGCCCCGTCCGACCGATCCCAATGCCCCACCACCGCCACCGGTAACAGATGACCCTGCGTATCCTCGGGCGGTAGAAGATCGGATGCGAGTCTCGGATTTCGCGACACGATTGAGGCAGGCTGAGATCGCGCAACGGAAAGAGGACGAGGCGAAGGATCGGGCTCTGGCGAATAGTGATGGTGGACAGTCCGGAGGGGTGCAAGCTGTTTCGGGACCGGGGGAGCTGTTAAAGAGACGGGCGGAGAGGGAGACGGAGCGGAGGCCGGGAGTGAGCGAGATGGAGCGGAATGAGGAGATTGCGAGGGATGTGGAGCGGCATATTGAGGTCAGGGATCGGACAGAGAAGAAAATATAGATGGGGGTCGTGCGGGTTAGCATCTTCGAGGCGAGACATAGACTGTATCACTAGTCACATCATAGCATCAAAAGTATGTACTATCCATGGTCGATCAATACTCATTGAACTAGACGCAAGCCCAACAGGAGATGGGACACAAACACAAGCCCCTGACGATATACAATCTGGCTAGACCTCGTCTGGTGTCACCGATCGCGCAGTGCCTTGACCCTTTCCACTTTTTCCTCTGCATCCGGAGATGGGGGGATCGGGCAGGCAGGCGAGGATTTTTCTAGACCTGTCGACGTGATGGATCAGCATCCTAGTCGGAACCAAGACTATATCACTAGTCACACCATAGCATCACAAGTATGTACAAGTCGCATCCCTAGTCCACGATACAAGTATGTACAGTCCATATCCCTCGTACACTATATACACGAGAATCCCGATTCTCATCCAGACAGGTCTCACCCCACCTACCGTCATCGGCCCGGGAGGATATTCGCCGTTTTTCCGTCCTCGATCTGCCTCTCGGAATCGAAGCATTGCCCACGAGGCTCCATCTCGATTGTCGCCGTATCCTTCGAACCCAGTGGTGAAAGGGTGCTCTTGGTCTGAAAAAGAGGGCCTATCATCAGCATACTGGACGGAAGCAATGTAGCGAAGACGAGCCTTGCTGTTCTTGGCCCGGTCATTGTCACTGCTCATCAGCTCCCGCCGGAGCGCAAGCTTCGTGTTGAGCACCACCAAAAGGCAGATGGTGTACACTTTGTTGTTGCATCTATTCTCAGCCCGTAAGCTTAATTTTACTACCGAGAGGGGGAGTGGAGCATCAGGACTCACGCGAAGAAGGCTGTGACTGGCGCGGGGTTTTGAGCGGCGAATACAGCGAGGAAAGTCGCGGCCCTGTCTCAACGGTCAGATCGTACATTAGCGGAAGATGGCGAGGTAAGACAGACATGATAGTCGGAGGGAGCTGAGTCTCCGCTGTCATCCTAAGAAACACTTGAGCGAAGTATGAGGACAGGTATGAAGGCGTACACGAGCAGTTTCGTCAAGATCCGGTCAGTCCCGCTCCATCCCGTTCGAGATCGGTACAGCCACCAAGCGATACACCCGGTAGTGATGAGATCGCCCGCGACATCACTCCCCGACTGGGGTAAAGATCTCAGTACGAGGGAATCTAAATAGGCATCGCCATACCTTGACAAAGACCAGATCCCTGGCTAACTATTCGGATCGTCAATATGTCTTCTGCGTCGGGATAGTCGGAATCACATACCTCGATCTTGCTCAAGTCAGCGACGATTACTTTGGCTGCGATAGTGCTCCCCGCCGAAGCGATGCTAGTGTCGTTCCACGTTAGTCTCGGTGAGGGTCTCGAGCGGAACGGCGCACTTGATGATGATCAGAATGATGGCCAGGACGACGGATCGGTTCGTCATGAGCCATGCCCGCAAGCCAAAGAACGCCTAGGACGCAACCGTCAGCCGGAGGTAGGTATGAGGGAGAGCGGGCAGACCGAGACCGGAAGGCGAGCGACCACGTCAAGGATGTAGAACCAGGAGTTCCCTATCGTATGGTCAGTCTTCGGAAAGCGACGGTGAGAGGAGCAGAAACGGACAGGTATTCTCAACAAAAGGGCCGTAGCTGCCAAAGTTGTAGACGAAGAGGTGCATGTTCCATGCGACAAGACTGCGACTCGATCAGATCTAACTCGCCAAGTAGAGCGAGATTAACGCACTATACCGAGATGATCGTGCTCAACACCATGAGGCAGGACTGGAATCGTCAGTACATGGTCATGGCGGAGAGACATACCACGAGGATCCTTGTCCCGATCTTCTCGCTCGACGCGACGTACATCTCAAAGTGGAGGAACAGCTGAAAGACGACTCCGAACATGATCAGGTCGGCGATCATCCTATGGGGATAGAAGCACGTCAGCAGCTAGTCCGACAGTAGTAGAAACGCTGGAGGAGCGGAAGAGTCCGTACCCGAGAAGAGCAGGACCGAGACTGAGACCAGGATGAGGAGCGAGCTCCGCTTGGCCGATGGCTGCGAGTTGAGTCTTGTTGAGGGTGAGCATGATGAGTACCGCAGACGGGAATGGTGAGACGAGAATGAGATGGGAAGAAGGCGGGTGTGAATGAAGGCGGGTAAGTAGGTCATGTCATGATCCCTGTCAGATGGATCCAGATCCCGCCGTTGGGAAGGACGTCCTTGCCATACGAATCGTACCATTTCCCTGGTCATCTGGACTATTGAAGGAGAATTGACGAGGGATATATGAAAGGAGACGGGGGATGGGAGCGAGAATGTGCCTTTAAAGTGGACGACGGGAATGTGCAAGGACACTGTCCACGACGCCACGTATTCTCACGTATGGGGCTTGATTGATGGATCAGAGGCACAATGGACAGCCTTTCAATCGAGTGATGATCCCGGGTAATGGTTGGTGCCTGCCGGGTTCTTGCGGACGAGCCCAGATCTCATTTCAACAGGCGAAATCGATTTACATTCTGTGTATTCATGTCCACATAGATCCCAGATTTCCAATGCTTCCTCGAAGCGTTATCGGAGGGAATTGGATCGTCATTGTCCTGGACATCATCATTCATGGCCGACTAATTCATGAGCTCAAAGTCCATCGTGTTCCCATCATCAGCCGCTATTTGATGTTAGAGAAGCTGAAACCTATTCTGTACTGCAGACGTTGCTGGCCTTGTATGTGATGTCTTCTGTCATTCAATATCCACTCGTGAAGGCTCACAGTATGGGTATATCGCTCCCTGGGATCCTTCCAAGGCCAGACGGGTCAAATGGACCACATAAGGTTTGTTCAAGCCATCCTATGAAGGGAGATCTTAGCTAACCCAGGTCAACCGATACTCGTGAAAAGCACTGTAGTAGTACGATTCGACAGTATATCCCATGCGCTTGCTGCATCTGATGTCTCCAATAGGCAGTTTTGCCGGATGGCTTCGTGAACGGCTCAATGGGCTCAAGTCTTACCGCACCAGCCTCAAGACAAGTTCCTCCGAGTCTTGACGGCAAAGCTCTTTTCGTCTTATTCGCCGAGCAGGTCCAATGGATGGACATCACGTCTGGACAGTCCAAGTTGACAGCGGACGATATTCCAACCGAGTGAGGTGATCGAAAATATGTTGTAATGTGATGATATCGGAAATAGACGCTGGAGTCACGCTCAAGAAGAGCCTCAGAGCCACACTCGGCCGGGGATCAGAGACCAATGGCATCGCTTGTAGACAAAATATAATCACTATGCTTGGTTGTCACGATGCTCCGGTCCGTCTCCGATCAAGTAGCCCGATCACACAACGAACAGACAGGGAGGTACTCAACGATGTCGTCGAAATCGACCAAGTCGTCGAGACAGGCGGGACGTGGGTCTAAGCGAGGACAAATGAGTGTAGCCGCGTAGACGAGATCGGAGAACATGACGAGATCGTCTTGGACGTGGAATGGGACAATGAGACTCAATCGAGGATCACTGGGAAACCTCCTACAAGACGAGGCTAGCTGTGCTATATATCTATTCCTTCTCCGTAGACGTTCGTGGTGGAGTTGTGGCATATTGACGGAAAGTCGTAGTTGGTCACACTAACCGCAAAGCTAAAAAGCATCGATAGGAAGTCCCGATCCCGGGATATTCCTCCAACTATATACGAGTCAAGTCCCCGACATGACACTCTGGCCACCTTTGTGGTCGAGCTCCTGCGAGACGACTATATTCCCCTATCTCGAGAACCTCAGCGGGCTTACGTAAGGTGCATTACACAAGGGATCGCAACTCTCCACGGGCGAGTTGCCGTCATTCACCGCCGAGCGCCCCGGAGGTTGCTCCTGCCTTTCAACGAGCTTTTCACGGTCTTCAGCCTATTCAACACTTACCTTCATCACTCCGACTCCCGTCCCGAACCAGACTCGACTGTCTGCTTTCCTGCTCCTCGCGCACAAATTTGTTCCCGAGCCTAAACGTCCATACAGGTGTCGAAGAGGCTCGACGGAGGGAGAACGTAAGCGAGTGTAGGAAGCTGGTGGTCGGTTTGGGAACGGATGGGCCTAGGGTTGATTCAGGTCTGTTCGAACTCGCTGGGACCGTTGACGGTTCACTCGACCTCATTCGTCGCCACCGTCAATTTCTCCCACCCTTTCGTCTTCTCCCTAACCGGCTTATCCGGTTACCCCCTCTCCCACCCCTCCATTTACCGAGGCTCTGCCCGTCAAGGGGGTGACTCAGGTCCGCTGGCGCTGCCCTGCCCGGGAGTGACTGGTCATGTATTTGCAATTGCCTTACCCGCTGACCAACTAACGCTTAAGGTACCATCGGTCTTTTTATCCCGGCCATGGGTCAAACAGCCCACTGTCCATCCCACGCGTTGCAAGTTGCTCTCACGCTATGCGCTCTCATGCTATGCCTTGATGTATTTGCAGACTCCTGCAAGCACCGAAAAGCACACCCATTGTCGAAGTCCCTTCACTACCTCGTCAAGTCTTTCCGCAGCGGCAATGGTTTACCCGCACCTTCGACAGCTGATTCTGCCTTGGAGTACGAAATCGTCCCCATCCACACATCGATTGGCAACAGCACCCGTCCTCATCGTGACATCCGCGATACTCCCTCCCATCCGCACGCCGTCGATGACAATCCCCATCACTCTTCCCTGTCTCTTTCTCAACTCCTTCGACCTTCACCGCGACGATGTCCATTCTTCAGACGACCAACTGGGCCAGGGCTGCGGCGCATTCCGGTCTCGACCTCCTCGCCGATCTCCCTGCGCCGAATGCCGATCCTCTTGAAACTGTCTCTGGCGCCCCCGCCACCTCGTCACAGGAGCTCATGGTCTTCAACTGTGATAACTCCACTCCCAACTCCGCTCTGAAGCATGTCGAGGATGCCATCGAGAAGATCAATACCGGGCTCGAGGCGCACAACCCTCTGTCAAACCCCTGCCGTCCCTCTACCCCTCGGCCCTACCGATAGCCGTTACGCACTTAACTTTGCCGTCACCCTTACCTCACGTATCTGGGGCACGCTTGCCCGCGAGAACCGCGCAATAATCCGAGACGCCGCTGCTGCCCTGAGCACAGTCAACCAAGATCCGACGATGGACGATGGACGAATCGACGAGGTCTTGGATGGGGATGATAGGGAACACGCTGGGGATACCGGAGACGACTGAGGCAGATCACTGCACCACCACCTCCCCTCACTGTGACCGACAACCGCTACGCGCACCACATGGCCCTTACCCTTGCCGCTCGTATTTGGAGCACATACACGCGCGATCACACCGATCAGATGCACATGGCAACTGCCACGCTGGAACCGGATGAAGGGATAGGGATATGAGGACAGGACCTGGCTGGACATGATGGGAGCCCTCAGGAGGGACAGGCGTGGGCGTGACAAGACGAGAAAGGTCTAAGGGTGGGTTCGAGGACGGCTAACCCTAGCCGCAGCCTGAGACGACCGGATTTTTCGGAATCCCGGCGGTTGTAGAACCCCCTATGAGTGTCTTGACTTCCTATTGATGCTTTTTAGCGTTGCGGTTAGTGTGACCTACTCCGCCTTTCCGTACAACATGACAGTCCAAATCCCCTTGAGTTTCGTATTCGAGGGGCTCCTTTGATCGCACCACTCCCGCGAATTTCGCGTATCTTTCACTGACACACAGTGTTCTCGTCGAGTTTGAGCGGTTTGTACTGATGATTTATCCGAGGTACGGCTCATTTCGAGGTATCAAGGAATAGGGTGTCCTTTGTCCTCGGTCCGACAAAGACATGCCCAACGGTCCGCTGTTTGTTCGGATCACTGACCCAGATAAAACAACTCGGATTGATCGATATCCCGTTCTCTTCTTCTTTACCGCTCGTTTACATCATGACGCCAACAAAGAAAAATATAACATGCCATGTCAACAGTCTCAGTGATCTATATTTCATCTTCAGATACCCCATTTATCTGTCCAATCTTTTGTCCAGTTCAGCCAGCTTGTCTCTTTCGCCGGGATTGTCAGCGTCTCCTGGCTTAGCGTGCTGCAGTCATCGGTCAAATCGTCCTCAAACTCCTCTCGCGGCAGGGTATCTTCTTCATCAGACCCACAGCTAATGTACGCCGAGTTCGAGGAGATGCCCGTGTGTGCCTCTTCCAAGATCTCGCTGACCACCGCAGACGATACTGAATCCACGGGTTCAGCCGTTGCCTTGTTGATCATTTCGAAATATAAAGATTGGTCGAGGAGCAGCATATCGGTCCGCAGTTTCAAGTTGTCAAAGCCCTTCTCTACATCACGGGACACTTTCGTCAGTCTGGCTTGGTTCTCCTCTCGTTCAGTACAATTCAACGGGTCTCCTGAGGCCAGGCTGTTCCCGAGAGTCAGCCGACTTAGGACTTCGTGGGGGTCCTCATCGAGATGCTTCACTACTGCTTTGTGGTACCGTTGAAAGCCGCACAACCAGTCCTTGCTGAAGCTAATCTGATCCGTTTCTGCGGTATCGCTGAAGTATTCTGCAAGACTCGAGCCGCTGAGGGGCGGGATCGTGACGTAGTTTGACCCACCGATATCAGTTTCAGGCGCAGCTGCGGTAGCAAATGGGCCTGCAGAGGGAAGTACTGTCGTGCTGACGCTCTGAAGGGAGCCAAAGAAGCTGGAGGCTTCTGAATAGCCGGAGAAGTCTAAGAGTGCTGGCGGCATGCCCGCCACCGTGTCAAAGCAGCGTTGTGGTTGAAGCGCCATGATGAGCTGGTTGGTCATCTCAATGAGGGTTGTTCGGTGATTCACTGAAATTGGTACGTTCCGAGCTGGAATGAGTGGGGTGAACGAAGAATCAGTCCGAATTTAGCGGCATATATACCTCTCCGAGCTATGCGAAGAGTCGGAGTTTTCGTTCCACTTGAACGGAGACCACTTCAAACCGTGAAAGGGAGGAGTTCCGGATGCGACACGTCAGATGTCCTTGAAACAGGCGTCCCACACGTGCGAGAGGCTGAAACGAGCGATGCGATGGAGATTGGAGCGAGTTCGCGCGAAATGTAAGAAGCGTCCGAAGAAGCGATCGCGACCGGAGAGGACGTGAGGAGATGAAACGATGTTCGATGTGAAGTGAAACGATTCCGCCTATTCAACAGAGGTTGACGCGGATGCTGGAATCGCGAGAGCTGAGAGCACGTCAGACAGTTCTGAGACTCGATCGTTTCGTCCAAAGGACGGACAAAATACGGGATGGATCCGGTGCGAATCTTCCGATGCCGCGTCCGCACCTGCGGGCGATCAAGTGAGATTCAAGGACTCGTACTGTCTCGCAATTATCGATATCTGAGCGCAACAGCCCGGCGAAAACACCAACTGGCTACGTTCTCTTACCATTCTAATCCGTGAGCTCTAACTCATGCCTCACTTCCGAGCCTACTGAATTCAGTGCACCTGAATCATGAAGCGTGTCGCCTCGTTGCCTTCGCTCTTGTCCCTGGAGAGCTTGCGAAGCCACCTTCAACCCGTCCTCGTTCTCGACACGCCGAGGGCATTTTCTTCGCTGCCGAGGATGATACGGCCAAGATGGCGTTCGCAGAGGTCAGTAGGCTCTCGATGTGATCGATTTCCAGACCCATAGAAGTCGAACGTGGAACCGAGGTTGAGGAAGCTGCGAATTGTTATGGAGCTTTGCGGGTCAAGCTTTGGCTTCGTCCCAGTGGGCTGTACGCCAGCGGATCACCGTTGTCCTCCAGAGAATGGATTATTGGGCATTCTGAGACTTGTAGGGTTTTACTAGCTGCTCGATTGAGATATAGGGTGATCAGAATGAGATGTAAGGGAAGAACAGATGAGCGCCCGAAGTCTGCAGTGTTCGTACGTCATGTAGAAGGGAGAGGACGTGAGCGATCGAGCTGATGAAGGGGGCATTATGCGAGGGTGCCGTGTCTCTCAAAGAGAGGTAAACGCTCTCAAAGTCTCTTGGTCCTCGGCGCTTCTCACCTGGAGAAAGTCAGCTGTTCAAAGGCGTGTATCGCATCTCGCCTATGGCGCTAAGACTGGCAGGCCTAGTTGGTAGGCTCCCCCTCGTTCTCCGACATTCATCAATACATACTCTGTATAATATATATGACCTAGCTAAATGTGCTGAGAATTCAAGACCAGCTGACGATAGGACAGACTCATACGAATGAGGTTGTCGACGGCCAATCAGCTTCGGTGACAATCTGGGTATCTTTACGGTCCACTGTTTGCGACGTCTCGCCCTCCGGAAACATCAATACCTTAAAATGAAGGCCGTCATCCAGCGAGTCCTCTCAGCATCCGTAGCAGGTACATTTTATGTTCCCAGCTGTTGAAGCTGATAGGATCAGTGGACGGCCAGGCTATCTCTTCAATCGGTCGAGGTCTCCTCGTGCTGGTCGGCATTGATCGCCGTATGTTCATCTTGTCACAATCTGCGTTTATGAAGATTGACAAAGCGGATGGCCGGTAGAGGACGAGCCGATCGATGCTACGACCATCATCAAGAAGGTTCTCAGTTGCAAGCTGTTCGACGACCCGAACGGGGGAATGTGGAAGCAGAGCGTGAAGGACATCGATGGGGAGGTACTCTGCGGTACATTCACCTAAGTCGATAGGGTCTGGTATCGCTGATTCGGGTCCGAAGTATCGCAGTTCACGTTGTTCACCAACTTCAAGGGCACCAAACCGGGTATGCCGACACCGTCCCTCCAAGATGTGGAGCAGTGCTGACCGGATGACCCAGATTTCCATGAATCCATGGTGCGCCGATATGTACCCTCTGCATAGAGTGGTCGTGATGATGTGTCAGTCGGCCGTACCGGGAAAAGCGTTTTACATCTCCTTCCTGGAGGAGCTCCGTCAAGCCTACGAGCCGGCCAGAATCAAAGGTCCGCTTCGTCCTTCCAGAATCTCGCGCGGAAGCTGATTCAGGATCGTACACGGACAGTTCGGCGCGATGATGCAAGTCTCGCTAACAAATGACGTATTCCACCTCAAACAGCATTCTGGTTAGTGAAGCTGATGGATTCCAAGGGGCCAGTGACCATAATTTTCTCATCGCGCGACAAGAAGAAATCGGTCGACGATTCTGGTACTAGCACGCCCGATCAGGGAAAGCTGCGAGCGGACGAGGAGAAGGCAGCGAAAGCTGCCAGAGGCAAGACGGCCGAGCCGAGTTCCCTAAAGCACACCGGACATGAGCAAAACGAACAGGAATTTGAACGGCCAGAGGATGCGTCGGCGAACCTCCATGGTGCCGAAGTTCGCGGGAAGGGGCGGGACGCCCTGAGGGCGTCATAGAGGCGGAAAGGGAAAATGGGACCAGGGTTTATGTGGGGACGAAGGACCCGACCTGTGCGCCCTGCGCGGGATTCTGCGGCGATGCTTGAAGCTCGTCGGGCGTTACCGATCCACAGCGAGAGGGTTTTGCCAACGATGGACCAGTTTTCATGTAGACCTTGGAGCGGAAAGCATCGAGCACACTGGGAGTCGGCTGGAAGTGTTAAGTGGCCGGAGCTGGGTGGCATGCCCTGATAGAGTAGTAGAGTGGACGTATAGATATTGATCTGCATGATGCAGGCAGATATACAAGAAAAGATTTTGGAGTCATTATTATCTTGAAAGAGAAGGCCGGAGCTTCCTTGGTAGTGTCGCAGAAGTAAATAGGTCGATGATCGATCTGGTTCCGGCTTGTGGCGGTGTTTCATGCACCTGTATGCTCAGGAGCAATTCCTTCGGCAAGCCAGCAAGACCCGCGGAAGAGACGTCCCACCCGGGAACCAATCGAACGCTTCGCCTTTCTTGATGGCGCGGACGGTCTTGAAGTGTAGGACGAGATGTGACTTTGGCTGATCTCCCTGACTGGACAATCCCGTCCTCGCGATCACAGTCGCGACCCACCTCTGTCCACTCGTCCCACTTTCGGGCTCCTCATCAACGGTCACCGCTTCCAGATTGGAGCACTCCTGACACATGTTCTTCACCAGCCACTCATAAACAAGTATCCTTGTCATTCCGGATGCCGAGCTTACCAAGACCATAGCGCGAGGGCCAAGAAACCTGCCCCTCCTCCCGTGCGGTGTGACACGGTGTACGCGATCGAATGAATTGTCGTTGGGCGAGAGGGAGCATGAAAATGGCGGCTGGGTTTGGAAGGATGGGACCGGCGGCCAGGTCTTGCTTGTGCGCGACGGCATGCCGTTGGAAAAGTTGCTCCTGCCTTTCCATCAGGAATTCACCGATCTAAATTGGATGACAAGCTTACACCAATGGCAGGAAGACGGGTCAGAAGACCGGAGATGACATGTTACTCCCGAAGAACGAATCGGGACCGGTAAAGGAGATTGGTAAGGGAGAAAGATAGAAAGGGAATCATTCTGATTGTGAGATAGTTCTAACAAGCTTGGACCTCCCGGCGTGTGTTTCATCAGCTTCCAGGTACCTGACTCAATCTGACCAAATTTTGATCGGTGTTCCAGCGGTCTAGGAGCTAATTGATCGTAAAGCAAGTTCAAGCGTGCTGATGGTCAGCATAGGCACCGTCAGAAATGCTACGAGCGCCTATCGATCCAGGTGGACAGCCGACACCGCTGCATGCAGTTCTCATACGATCGCCTCGAGCTGCTGCGCCAACTGTAAAGCCGGTCCAACCATCGTCCGCATCGGCACTCCCCTGGTGACGCCCTTACCCAGCACGGAGTCCAGGACGGCCATCGAGGTGTCGCTATCGCTAGGTTGGGACGCAGCGATGACGACTTCCGGTCTCACAGATGTGGGGAAGGTGAACGTCGAGGTGGTGGGTTGGAGGGTCCATGCACGCTGAACAGAATCAGTATTGACCAAACTAAATGGCCTGGATAAAGCTCACGGTCGAGGCAAATTCGATGAGCTGGGAGGTCTCGCCGGATCTGTAGAATAGAAGAGTTGCGGCGCTCTGCAGGGGGAGGGAGGGGTACGAGGCCTCGATCGTCGCGGCTATTTGCGCTCTGCAAAGATTAAGGACTGTACCAATCCTTGCTTTGAATGACGTACCGGACCGTGCCCATCAATCGCTCTAACAGGAAGCCGAACTCTTCTCGGGGCACCCGTTCTCGCGCTCGATACACTTTGTTGTACGCTCCCTCCATCAACCATCGTTCTCTGACGTCGATTTGATCAGAGCAGCTCCAGAATCTGCAGCACAGACTCACAAGTCTACAGGTAGTCTAACGAAAACATCGTTCATTTGCGCGACCTCCAGCGTCTCCAGCGCGCTGTGGAACTCCGTAAGTTGCCCCTCGCTCAACAGACAAAGCAGGTGCAGTCCAAGTGTGATGGGTCGATTGGGTGATGGTGGAAGAGTAGTCGAAAGATTATCGTAGAAAGGCTGTAGGGAGGAATTGTATAGCCGGTATGCTTTGAGATTGCCGAGGCGGAGCGAGTGGAAGGCACCGATCTCGAGGATTGCGCCTGCGGACGTCAACGATTGTCGTCGAGACTGGTAAAGCTTACGAGTCACTACGAGATCTTCGGCGTTGGCTGAAGGAGGAGCGAAATATAAACCGGACGAGGCGAGCTCGAGCTGCGGGACCATCACGTCAGCTGTATTCTCCTCGCCTGATCGGCGTTACGATTGTCTCGCGGACTGACCTTCAGCTTGGCCAATCGCTTCGAGACTTCGACCTTCGATCCTCCAGGCTTGTCGAAGAGAGATTGCAACTCGGTGAGGGACGATTGAAGGTCTTGGGACATTTTGAGAAGGCGAGGAGCGCTCGATGGATGTCTTGAGTGGTCTCGGACCGATGCCGAGCAGTATCCAACAGAGGGCAGGAGGAACTCGAGATACAGGTTCTATCCTGTTTGATGATGACAAGAATATTTCCAGGAAAAAGCAGAGGCACACAACGCGCTGTCGTCAAACCGCCACCAATTCCTCAAACTCCGCGTATCACCGCTGAATCGTTTCTTGGGTATAGGGGTCTACCTCCACCAAACTTCCCACTTTAGCTTTGATTCACCCGCTACTCGCTTGCGTTGAGCTCTTTCAGGAGGGCTTGTCAGAAACTCTGTGGCGAGAAAAATACCTTGGCATCTATCCCTGCACCTCAAAGGAACCATCTCGAAGCTTGACACCGAGCGACCTGACCCAAGCAATCTTCACTCTTCTCCTGTTTTGGTGAGTCTATCTGTTCCGCGGGTAACGCTATGGTGCAAGCTCCATGATCTGTCTGCGGAAGGATTCTGATGTCCCTGTTAAGGGCTCTCTGCGGTAGATCATCAATATGACGGCTACCGCGATGCAGCCGAATGGCCACACTCCTTCCGCCGATGCTCCAGCTGTTCAGGGACAGGCTTCCAAAGTCCAGCCTGGTGATGTTGGATGGCAATTCGTGCCGCAGTATTAGTGAGTCTCGCTAGAGGTGTCAAAAGGGCGATGTTTGTGGACACCATAGGTCTTCTCGCATCAATCCAGATCCTGCCTCGACCGGCGCGGACTATGGCTGATGGTGATGGTACCGCAGCAATTTCGTGAACAAACAGCCCCACCGTCTCCACTGCTTCTACAATAAACGATCAACCTTTACTCACGGAGAAGAGGGCGAGGAGGTCCATACAGCGCTTGGCCAGCAGGTATGTCGCGAAGTTCGCCATGTTCAGCAATGATCTGCCACCAGTTGCGTCGCCTTATGATGCACACTGACTGCCACCTTCCAATCAGGAAATCCACGATCGTATCACCGCCATCGGTTACGATCAATGCAAAGTCTACATCCACTCCATCGATTCCCAATCCTCCGCCAATGGCGGTATCATCATCCTCGTCATCGGCGAAATGTCCAATATCAATCAGTCATGGCGCAAATTCACCCAGACCTTCTTCCTTGCCGAGCAACCTAACGGTTACTTCGTCCTGAACGACATCTTCCGGTATCTCAAGGAGGAGGTCGACGATGAGGAGGAGGAGGAAGAGATTCCGGAGGAGATCCCAGTCGAAGTGCCCCTTGTCGCCGCCCCTGTTCCTGTCCCTGTCCCCAATCAACCAGAGTCACGGGCAGAACCCGCATCATTGGAGAAGGACGTCGGACCTGCAGCTCAACCAGCACCGGAGCCTGATCCCGTTCAGTCGCCGGCGCACCCTGATCCCGAAATCGTGCCAGACGAGGCGGTGATCGCCGCCGTTCCAGATCATGATGTGGCGCCGAGCGAGCCCACTGCCGTCGAGGAACCCACCACCTCTACGAACCCCTCCATCGAGGAGGTCGCCCCGGAGCCTTCCAGATCAGCTGCTTCCGACTCTCTTGCTCCTGCCCAGGCCGCTACAAACGGTGCTCGCTCACCTGCCGCCGCTGCTGCTCCCGCACCCAGTAAACCAGGTGCACCCAAGTCTTGGGCGTCCATGGCCGCTGCCGCGAGCAATCCCATGAAGGCAGCTTGGGGTGCCGCCCCTTCGGGCAGCCAGCCAGCTGCGGTCAGCCCAGCTCTCGCCCCTCCCGCCCCTTCCGCCGTGAAGCAGGAAGAGCCCGCTCCTGCTGCGAGCAGTTCATCACCTTCCCAGCAGCGCCACCCGTACTACGAGAATGCTATGCGGGTGCAGACGCCCCATTGCTTCGTCAAGGTCAGTCTAACGATTTGCTCTTGATCTGGCCTTTGCTGACATATCTCAGCTCCCGAATTGGTCGATCGACAACCAGGCCGGAGGCGAGTCGATGGACGAGACCACCCTCCGCCAAGTCGCCGCGCGCTTCGGTGAGGTGGCCAAGGTCGAGATCGTCAAGACCAAGGCATGTGCCTTCGTCGAGTTTTCCAAAGTCGAGAGTGCACGCAGGGCGATCGTCGCGTCTTTGTCCGTACCTCAGGGCGGAGAGGGAGGAGTGAAGGCCGGAAGCGGTGAGGGCAAACTGAACTTCGAGACGCGGAAGGAGAAGGACGAGCGGAGGCCGAAGGGCGGAAATCGCGGTGGTCCGCCAGAGAGGGGAGGCGCGAGGGGCGGCGCGAGAATGGGTGGTCGTGATGGAGTCAGGGAGGACGGATTCCCGAACGGCGAGAGGGCGAACGGGCCGCCAAACGGAGCTCCTAGGGGTCGAGGACGAGGTAGGGGTGGACCGGGAGGGGGCGGCGGTGATCGTCCCGCGCCCCAGACGGTGCCCAGTAAATAGCTTGGAGTGATTAGGGATAACCATATTGTGATATCTTCCTCTTTTCGTTCCGCAGGCGGGGACATTGAGGGGAGTAGGGCGGATGAGCAAGGGGGATCTCAGCAGCGCATGAGGACGACGAGCATTGTAGTTGGCACACCGAGAGATGGAGCAATGACAAATAGCACGAATTACTCGCTCTCTTACACGAGGATATACATAATGATAGTACTCACCGTGCCAGACATGTGAATCGATGAAACGAAGAGGTCAATGCGATCCACCTCGACGTCCTCTTCCCGCTAGTCCGCCCCGCCCTGCTGCTGCCGACTCCTCGTTCCTACCCACAAGTCCAGCTTTGGCAAGCAGGAACTTCCAGAACGCCTCCACCACCGAGCGATCCCGCCCTTCCAGAAAGTGGAGAGTCAGAGTCGCCCCGCGCCACTCGCCATCTGTAGCAGAGGTTGGAGGTGTCGGAGCGAGGAAGGAGAGACGAACTCGCATGAGCGGTTCCGTATGCTCTTGATCGCCGTTCAAGGTCCCTTTTGTCTGCTCGGAAGCATCGAATGACGTCGTCGCGCGAGCAGCTTGACGCCGAGCTGATCTGGACCAGGTATTGCTCCTCGGTGCGAGCAAGATTGAGCCGTCTTCTTCGTGGAAAGACACCGCGTTGAAGCCTGCATTCAGCTCCGGCTTGAGTGATGCCCCGCCGAGCACGGCAAAGACGGCTTCCCGCAGCTTTTCATAAAAAAACGGTGGATGGAGAGATGTATGAGAGATACGATTGGGCGGAGGAAGGAGTTTCGCGTATGATGTATGTGGGAGGATAGGGTCTGGTCTCGTGACGCTCTTCGCATGCTCAGGTCAGGATAGATGCTATCTTCGAGGAAAGAGACTGACGTCAGGCAAACGAATCGAGGTGAAAGACCATCCGAGGATCCAGCGGACGGTACGGGCGGGTTTGATGCTCTTGACGAAGTAGTTGTCGATCTGCTCGTCCCAGTCCGTCAGTCGAGATCTATTCGATCAGTCCTGCTTACCTGATGAGTTCGCAAGCGATCCACGAGGGACTGAAGCGACGAATACTTTCCGATCAACGAAGTGTACCATCTAATTCCATGATCATCAGTATTCTGCCAAACGGTCAGATGATCGACATGCGAGCATCTCTGCCTCGTTTGCAGGCTCTCCTCGATCATCCGTCCTACAAACGCAATCTCTCCACCGGGCGTAATCAGCTCATTGTCAGCTGCCGTCGCCACCTGTACCGGGCGCCTGTCAAACGCAGTACCTGGAATAGTCAAATCGCGTACCGCATGCGCCGGGTCTAGCTTCAGCTCCTGACCTTCTCGCATCTCTTCCACGCTCCCAAAGAAAGGGGGATTGCAGATGATAACATCGACTTTCGCCTCATCCTCCTTCAGGTAGAATAGGATGTCGTCCTCTGATGTTGGCTGGAGGAGGTTGATCGAGGAGTCAGGGATGCCATTTGTCTTGAGGACCGAGAGTCCATGTTCGTAAGACGTGGGGTCAATCTCTGGTACGTGTCAGCGGAGAAGCGGCGACGAAAACAGATCTACCTGTAGCGATGCTCTGCGAGTTGAGTCGAAGGCGGTGGATGAGGAGCGGGTAGATGGCGACAGAACCGGTACCTCTGCGTGAGTTTCAGTCTGGTTAACACGAGAAAGTGAGATGTGGCCTTACATGTCGAGCACACGGATTCTACTGGTGTAATTTCTGATTCTTGCAACCTATCCCCACATTCGGTATCAAGCCAGTCGTCATCGCCAGGTTGGATACTCACGGTAGCAGGAAAGTTGTCGGAGGAGCGTTCTTGTCGTGTCAGCATCGAGGTCGGGGGTTTCCGCCGGGAGGATGACGGATCAAGGTACGGCTCGAGGTCGAGGACGTGCAACAGATAATCGAGCCTTTCCGCTCTCGTCAGCCTCGCTTCACACCCCACAGTCGAGTCTTTACCGACCTATTGACTATCTACCATCACTGTCAGCTGATCCATCCACGAAGCAGTGATCTCACAGTCGGTACCAGCCTATCCTCCCTGAGATCCACATCCAACCCCCAATCCTCCTTCAATAGACATCTCGTCAAAGCTCGTAGCGCGGATGGGTCCTGAAAGTCTATCAAGGCGTAGCCAGTCGCTGTGGTCATCACACTGAGGCAGATATCAGCATCTCCATCCGAAGTCGCGGAATGAGTATGAAGGGACAGACTGTTGGCCGAAGTCTGGATAGCGGGATGCTAGCTGGGCGAAGTTGGGTTTGTGATTGATATATGGATTGAGAGGGTGCATGCTGGAGCGCCAGGTGGCGGCATCGAAGCCAGGACAATGAGATCAAGCTGATATGAGTCTTGATGGATTGATCAACTCTATATGAAGAGAGGAGAAACACAAGCGACAGCTTGCCCAAATGAAACGACTGGACGACCTCCACCTGCACCAAAACAGACCATAATCTGGACGTGATGAATGTCATAAAGATATCCCTGCTGTTATACAACCTATCATCCGAAATTGGGCATCCACTCTTCCCCACCTCTTCTACACCGCCGGTCCAGCTCGGCAACCTCCGCGTCGTCCTCTCCTAATCTAGCTACAGCTCTCGCTCTATAGTACTTCATGAAAGCGGGCGAGATATCCAGACTCTCTACCAAAACCTCTTGTGCCAATCGTGGAAGCGGATGATGGTTCTCTGTCATCCCGTAAGCTGTTTATGTCATCAGAGCCAAACGAGACTCACCTGAGGCACCAAAGACACCGGCGACTTCCGCGATAAGCGCTTCTAGTCCGAGGAAACACCATCCCGCGATGACGGTGATGAAGACGACGGACCACCCGGATACGACGCAAAGGAGGGAGCAGGGCAGGGAGGCAAGGTAGATTAGGAGTAGATGGGATAGGTGTAGGGTGAGAGGCAGCGGTGGAGGATCTAATCATGTCAACCGAAGGCTCCGGCTGGTACAGTCGGTTGGACTCACTTGCGCTCAATCGCTCTGCTTCTCCAAGATGCACGCTGAGATCCTTGACTACTGCAAGTAGCCGCTCGCGTTTCGCCTCGCTCCATCCTCCTCTCTCCGCTGGAATCTCCGCCAGCCCCAGCGCATACACGTCCATGAGTCGCAGCAAGGCCAGGGGTAGATTTGGCGGATGAGGTAGATGGAGATTCGACTTGGGCTTCGATCCCTCCATTCGAGGGATTGATTGAGTTGGAAGATTCAGCTGCGAAAGCTGGTGTCGGAGCTCAAAGTCCGTCCCCTCGTCACCGGTCGCCGCGACCGCGTCCGTCAACATGGCTACCGCCTCCTCGGCCTTATCTCGCAGATTGCTGAGCTCCCAGCCGTCCTCATTCCCCGCTGGCTCTCGATCTTCCTTCTTTGGTGGTCCGGTACCACGGCGATAGAGGCCTGGTCGGAAGCCTTCGAGGCCGTCCACTATGGCAGCTTCACCCGCGAGGTTGTAGCTGGAAGACGAGCAAGATGGTCCGGCAAGATCATCGGCAAATCGTACTCGGGCTTCGGTGCGCTTGAGGGATGAAAGGTAAGCGGGCGGTAAGAGGTCGCATAACGGAGGCTGGGGTCGAGGGCGAGTCCCATGGAGATGGTGCCTGATGCTATCAGCACTGAGACAGTCTCGGACGCGATTCTACCAACTGCAAGGCGAAAGCGAAGCCGACGAGCAGGCCGAACAGCTCGTCTGTCCGGTCTTCAACGGGGTCTCCCGCTTTCGCCTTCCCCTTGTATGGCGTGGAGTTGGCCGTTGAGCTGGTCCTCGCGGGAGTAGTAGCTGGAGTCCTGGCCGGGTCCCCGTTCGTCTGGCTCTTCTCATCCTCGACAGGCGAAACTTCGCCGAGGTCAATCGGGGTTGAGGAGGCCATGGACGGGGATGAGGCGGATATGGGCGATGTGGAGGGTATCGATAGCTTCACCAAGGTCAGGAGACGTCTCATGAGATTGGATGATTGGAAGAGACTCACCGTTCTCACGCCATCACGGATAGCGGTCCGCACTTCCGCCCAAACCTTCTTTCCCTCGTCCCACTTCGACACCGCTGACGAGAACCGGTATGACAGTAGAAGACCGGTTACTGTCCAGGCAGCTTCTCAGTGTTCCGTCAATTTGAGAGCCTCACCCATGCTCAGAACCCCTACGACAGCGGCGCCGGCCTTGCCGGTAGCTTCTCGACTGATCCATCCTCGACTGCTAGCGTAGACTATCAAATAGGCGTAAACCGCCAAGAAGGGAAGTTGACGGGGCGGAAGTCGAGAGCTGTGAAGGCGTTGATCAGCAAGAACCAGCCACATGCTAGGATACATTTACAAGGCATATGTGAAGAGCTCGAAACGCGTCTGTAGCCCGTTCGTGGAGTCAGGCGGTATCCGAGGCGAAGATACCGGTATTCGGCGGGGACGAGGCATCTTCGAATCTAGGTACTTTAAACCCTCAAAGCAAATCGAAGTCTGGGTCTATTTATCTTGGACGGAGTCGAGAGACGACGTCGCCACCCGATAAATCAAGTGCCACGTGGAAACCAAGCTTTGCGTTCTCATTTACATGAGGCTCCTATCGCATGGCTTACAATCCCCCCTGTCGATAATGTTCATCATGTGATAAAGCCCGTCTGTCGAATAAGCCCGATTCCTTCTCTTGCCCCCCTTGCGGACTGTGACGTACGCATTTGCGAGAAAATTCATGCGGACTCAACCACCGGGGAACAGGACATGATCGAGTCACCAGTACCTGACGTACAGGGTTAGTAAAGCGGTAGAGACGCGCTGCAGCCAGATGAGTTACTGATATCCCACGGCTCATTTCAGCATACAGCTTAAGCGGAGGAAGCCCTCGGACAAATGCATATCTTTTCTATGGTACATCCGGCTGATCGATCCGCACTTGATACTGTCAAGCTTTCACCCAAAATCCCTCACAGGGGTCTCGGCCATGCGTTTCTCGCCTGGATCTGATTCCCGCTCAGGTCTGTGCAGCCGAGTTCGGCTGCATCTCCTATGCGTGCCTCGCCGTTGGCCTAGCCTGAATTTCAGCTCCGAATCTCACCGAGCCGCCCTGGAGAGACAGTTGTTTCTTGCGTTCCTGATACCGGCCCTGCGTGCTATGACGCGGACTTGCATAGATGTGCAGAACATGAAACGCCTGCATCTCTTGTCGTCCCCTGCTTTTTCCGAGGGGCGTGAAGAAGCTTCGGGCCGCACCAAAGATAGTGATCAATGGCGTTTCACGCCATGGAGCTCATGCCGTATCTCGGACAAGATTCCAGACTTAAGGGGAAAATACATTTTGATATTTGATTCCGTTTCGGGGAATTTGATTCCGTTTCTGGCCTTTCGGCCAACTTGCACGAACAGCTTTGAACCAGCTCGAAAAGTGGGTTTGACACATGATTCTGAATCCCGAGTCTTACACCTGTGCTGTGTTTGAAGCTCTTCGCCAACTTTGAAATATTACAGCTACTTTCCGCGCAATGGAGCTAGAATCCGAGGCACCAAGGAAAATGTCACGCTGCTGATATGAATAGTTGGTTCCATACCGCTACGCTAGCAAAGCTAAAAACACCAATGGGACCGACGGGAATTCCACCAACTATATACGGGTCAAGTCCCCAACATGACAGAAAATTAGAGCAGAATTAATACAAAAGCGAAACGGGATCAAACGGGATCAAACTTGCCTTTCGTGCCGATGCGAAATTGCGAAGTCCCGAACAGCTCAAAACTGTCACGGTGCTACGTCGACCAGCAAATAGGCCCGACGCTCAGCTCCTAGAATCGGCGACGGTCGTCTGAGCTTCGGCAAAGTTGGACTACCGTGGTCGAACTTGGCTGGAATAACTCGAGGACAC